>VYLT01000071.1_pt1 | contig 23611 bp, 17 predicted proteins | sample 5114261 | NCBI WGS metagenome assembly VYLT01 (sample SAMN12291815, study PRJNA351875) | freshwater metagenome | isolation source: freshwater lake | place: USA: Michigan, Little Long Lake | collected 2011-07-12 | reverse complement strand
CGCGGACAAGGGGCACCCCTGAATTTAATTGGCACGGCTCCTTTGTATGGGGTGCATTCGCTGCGAGCTATTTCCAATTCGTTAGTTCTGCGAAGTTACCTGCACGCTAAACGGGGAAATCCCGATGCCGGTTGGAACGATTTTCTCACCGCAATGAAGCTCAGTCGCATGATTACGAAATCCCCCTTTCTGATTGGGTATCTGGTCGGGGTGGCAATTGAGGCCAATGTCTGCAAAGCGATTCCCGGCTTTTTGCATCTGGTAAAACCGAACGCCCAACAGCTAGACCTCTGGGCCAAGCAAATGGCAGCACTTCCCAAACACCAAGACCCTTCCCACGCTCTTGATACTCTCGAACGCTACGCCGTGTTAAGTGCCGTTGTGAATGCCTTCAAGCAAAATGAGTTGGACGAGTTTCATAAATCTCAACGCAACCCTTCAGGCACTCAAGATGAGATGCGATTTTTTATCTTGAATCGATCCATCGATTGGGATCAAGGGCTTCGAGAATTTAATGAAGCACACGACCGAATGATTCAGGTTGCGAAGACGGGTGACCGAAAAACGCGAGCGGAAGAGATCAAAACAATTATGACCGATTTCCGAAAACGGTCGGGACGACCCCCCGACAGTCTTTTCCTATCATCGAACGAACGTGGAAAAATTCTGTGTCAGTATCTGTCAGGCCAGTACGCTTCTGCCTTCCATGTGATCGTCGGAGCAGAGGATCGCCTAGACCAACTCATCAAAATGCGAGAGGTCACTTTTGCACTTGCGAAGTATCGAGCCGAGACGGGCATTTATCCCAAGACTCTTGCCGAACTGTTACCGAAACATTTAACAAAAATTCTTGGCGACCCTTTTAACAATAACAAACCTTTGGACTACCAATTGCGTGGCGAAGGATATGTGATTCACTGTGATGGCGCAAAACCAGAAACGCCACTGGTTCTTGCGACCTTTCCCAAACAAGTCGAATTTGAATTCATGCGGTTTCCGATTGATCCAAAAGGAAAGGACAACGATTAGAGTCATCGTCTGACGAATTGAGGAGGGTCGTTTATGTTGCGTCGGTGGGTAGGTCGATTGCGTGCCCCGTTTTTAACCGTGTTAGTGTTGAAGGTGTTGGCTGTGTTGGTGTTTTGGTTTAGCCCAACTAAGATCACCCTCACGATTGACCCAGAGACGACCCGTGTTACGGGGCCGATGATTGACGGCAAGCGTATCGATTATGCCCATGCGCTGAACCAAAAGTATCGCGGAGATGCGACCCCTGAGAACAACGCCGTCGTTTTACTTGTTCAGGCGATTGGGACGCAACGCGAGGGCTTTCCGGAAAATCTCGAATTCTACGAGGAGATGGGTATCTCAAGCCCCGAACATCAAGAGCATTGCTTTGGACGTTGGGTGAACGGGACGATAGGCGATGAACGACTTCGACAGAAGGAACAATGGGATCGTGTCTTTCAACAACCCTGGACTGTGACCGACCACGAAGTTTTACTGGAATGGATTTTCGATCAACAGATTCCCCTTGAGCTATTTTGTCAAGCTGCCGAGCGACCGAATTGGTATTGTCCGGTTGCAGGCTACCGACAAGAAAAACCGATCATCTCGTTGATCGAAGTCCCTTTTTTTGCCGGACAAATTTACCGCGAGATGACGGCTGCACTGATTCTCAGAAGTTTTGTCCATCTTCAGAGTGATAATCCCAGAGCCGGTTGGAAAGACCTTTTAGCCGTGCTGAAGTTCAGTCGGTTGATGTCGAAATCGCCTTTCCTGATTGCTTCGTTTATTGCGATGTCGATTGAATCGAATTGCCTTCGAGCGATCCCGATCTTTTTGGATCAAGCCCAACTCAAGCCCGATTTACTCGATCAATTCTGGAACGAGTTCAAAGCGGTTGCTCCTCGCGAAGGTCTTTCCCAGATCATGGACGTTTCGGAACGATATGTCATGCTCAGTATGATTGTGAACGTCTTTTCGCAAGGTGACACTCGGCTTTTAGAACCAAGCGATGCCGAGCAACTGACCACCAATACCAAGTCGGCAATGATTCTCCGTTCCATCAATTGGGATGCAGGACTTCGAGAGACCAACGCCTTTTACGATCAGATCGTTGCTGCCGTCTCTTGTTCCGACCGGAAAGAACGTCGGGACAAGGTGAAGGAACTTACTGTAAAACTCAAGGCCGATTCTAAATCCTCTCCCGATGAGGTCTACTATTTTGCAGATGCTCGCGGACGAAGCCTTTGTCGATTCTTGGTCGGGAAGTTGTGTCCTTCGTTTCAAAAAGTTGTCGAGTATTACGACCGGATGGACCAGATGTTATCGATGATTGATATCACTTTTGCACTCGCGAAATACCGTGCCGATAAAGGAACCTATCCGCAAAACCTTTCGGAGTTGACCCCAAACTATTTAGCTTCCCTTCCGGAAAACTTTCTCGTTGAGAACAAACCCCTCAACTACGAACGACTCTCCGAAGGGTATTTGTTGAAATGCGAAGTTCCAAAACCGGCCAAAGAATTAGTTCTCGAAACTCGTCCGCCGAGCAAAAAAGCCGAGACGCCCAAAGTGCAGATTATCCAAGTATCGCCTTGATGGGTTCGCCGCGAGTGATCGGGATCGGGCGTCCTTGATTGTCGTGAATTTCGGTGTTCGGGTTGATTCCCATGAGTTGGTAAATGGTGGCTTGCACGTCGGCGGGTGAGACCTTACCATCCATCGGGAAGCCTGCGTTTTTGTCCGAGCTTCCATACACCGCACCTGCTTTAACCCCTCCGCCTGCAAGGGCCATCGAGAAGACCGGTCCCCAGTGATCGCGTCCGCCCGACCCGTTAATTTTCGGGGTTCGCCCAAACTCACCTCCCCACACAACGAGGGTATCTTCTAAAAGTCCCCTCTGGTCAAGGTCTTCCAGTAGAGCCGTGTAAGAAAGGTCCATCATCGGCATCAGCAAATCTTTGCAGGCTTGGGCGTGCTTACTGTGCGTGTCCCACATTCCCTGTTCGACAGCCCCTTTAATTCGGGTCCAGTTCACTTGCACAAGGGTCACCCCTGCTTCGATCAAGCGACGGGCCAGCAAACATGATTGACCAAACCGAGACCGCCCATAGCGGTCGCGTGTGGTCGAGCTTTCCTTTGTGAGATCGAAGGCCGAGCGAGCCGCACCGGACGACAATAGTTCGACGGCTTTGCGAGTATGCTGGTCCTGCTTAGCAAGGGCATCTTGCATTGCTTTGGTATCGGTTGATTTGGCGAGTGAATCCAAAAGGGATGTGCGACCCGTGAACCGATCCGGCGAAATATCCTCCGGAAGTGAAAGGTCCGGTACTTTGTATTTAGGATCGTTCGGATCGCAGTTGACAAGCCACGGGTTGGCTTTGATACCGAGAAATCCCGAATCCTGACCGGGCCACGGGATATTGCCATCGTTCCAGATATTTTCTGGCACAATCACCGAAGAGGGTAAGCCCCCTCGGTCTGGTGTGAGGTGCCGCACAATCGATGGGAGACTTGGCCAATTATTCGGAGCTTTCGCGGTGACGTTTTCGACATTCAAAGGAACGTGCGGCACACCCGTCAGATATTGATAACCGCTCGACGAGTGGGCATTGTCGCCGCTACTCACGGCACGCAGCACGGCAACCTTGTGGGCCAACTTCGCGGTCTTGGGCATAAGCTCTCCGACACGAAAGCCGGGGATAGAGCTTGGGATTGTGCCAAAAGGTCCGCGTATCTCGGCAGGGGCATCGGGTTTTGGGTCCCAAGTATCTTGTTGTGGAGGTCCACCGAGTAGACAGAAGAAAATAACCGATTTCGTTTTACCTGTCTTGGGTGCAGCACGCAGGACATTTGGAAGGGCAATACCGCCAAGACCTATCGCACCGAGGCGAAGCCATTCACGTCGTTGATAGGTGCCATCAGAAAAGGTGAACATCTGGAGGGACTCCATAAGGAGTGGGGAGGGAGAATCTTATTTTGCCAAAAATTACCCCAAAATGGGAGAGGAAAATGAAAAAACTGTCCGGAAAATTTTCCGCGATTCTGCAAGGTCTTGAGGGGAAACGAGTATTCATGAGAAACGACCCTTGCAAGGTATAAGATCTTATCGTGTAACACTTAACATCAAGGAGACTACCATGAAAAAGCTCATTCTTGCTGTCGCCGTTTGTTCAATCGTCCTACTCGCAACCGATAACGCTCAAGCCTTTCAGCCACGCTATTACGGTGGCGGATTCTACAACGCAGGTTGGAACAACAACTCCTACACTCCCGGAGTTGTTGGCGTTAATTATGCTACGCCAGTGGGTAACAATGGGGTGATTAGCGTGGGTTATGCACAGCCTGTGGGTGGTTGGGGCTATAACTCTGGCTACACCCAATTTTCTGCGGGTAACTACAACTACAATTCGAGTTGGGCTTCCCCCGCATTCAACAACTACCCGACGTATGCTTACCCAACGTTTGCGAATCCGGTCTATCCGACCTACAACTACGGGTATAACGGCTATCGAATGATTGTTCGATAATCCCTTTTTCGATAACCGACCAAGTCACCTTGCAAGGGTGACCCTCTCTGCCGAGGAGCGATTGTAAACAATCGCTCCTCGGTTTTTTCATATCGTCGGACAAATACGATTCACGAATCCCGAGAATTGGTTTACGTTGCTTTGAACCTCTTCTTGTCGTAGATTGTCGTTACGGTTTCCTTTTGTCTCTCGTTAGGGTTTTGCTCGATGATTTCTGCGAATGAGGTTCGGCAACAGTTTATTGATTTCTTTGTCAAGAAGCACAAGCACATGTTTGTGCCTTCCAGTCCTGTCGTTCCGCTTGACGACCCCACGTTGCTATTCAGTAACGCAGGGATGAATCAGTTCAAGCCGATCTTTTTGGGGCTTGAGAAACGCAATTACACACGGGCTGCCAATACTCAAAAGTGTATCCGAGCGGGGGGAAAGCATAACGATCTCGACGACGTCGGGCGTGACACATACCACCACACCTTTTTTGAAATGCTTGGTAATTGGAGCTTCGGCGATTACTTCAAGAAAGAGGCAATCGTTTGGGCATGGGAGCTACTGACCGACGTTTGGAAGCTCGAAAAAGATCGATTGCATATCACCGTTTTTGGTGGTGATAAAAGCGAAGGGCTAGAGCCCGACGACGAAGCAAAAGAAATCTGGATCAAGGAAGCGGGCGTACCAGCCGAGCGGGTTCACTACGGCAGCAAGAAGGATAATTTCTGGGAGATGGGTAGCACCGGCCCCTGTGGGCCTTGCACCGAAATTCACATCGATAAGACCCCTGATAAATCGGGTGGCCCTCTGGTGAATGCAGGCGTGCCCGAAGTGATGGAAATTTGGAACCTTGTGTTTATCCAGTTCAATCGCGGTGAAGATGGCAAGCTGACCCCGTTGCCTGCAAAGCATGTCGATACGGGTATGGGTTTCGAGCGTGTGACAGCCGTGCTACAAGGGAAAGACAGCAACTACGACACCGATGTTTTTACCCCGATCTTCCAGAACATCCAGAAAATCACAGGGGCCAATCCTTACACAGGGATTCTCCCTGACCTCAAGGACACTGCCTATCGGGTGATTGCCGACCATATTCGCACATTGACCTTTGCATTAACTGACGGCGCGACTATCGCAGATGATGGTCGAAACTACGTCCTCAAACGGATTCTGCGACGGGCTGCCCGTTACGGTCGCCAATACCTCGGCGCGAAAAAACCGTTCCTTTGCGAAATGGTTCTGCCTTTGGTTGAACACATGGGTGGAGCATTCCCCGAATTGAAACTCAATCCCTCAAAGGTTGCCAGTCAAATTGAAGCGGAAGAGAAATCGTTCCTCAAGAATCTTGATCGCGGAATTAAGTTGTTTACTGGTGTTGCAAAGAAAGCAAAAGAGGCGAAAACACTTATCTCGGGTGACGATGCCTACACATTGCACGGCACATACGGTTTCACTATTGACCTGACCCAACAAATGGCAGACGAGCAGGGATTGCAAATTGATCTTGCCCGTTTCAAAGAGTTAATGGAAAAACCGCAAGGGCCTAGAAAATCCATCAACCAAGAAGCCATCAAAGGTGAGGTTCCGAAGACCAATGATTCGTTCAAGTATCAGGATGCCCCTACCTCGGCGAAGCTACTTGGTTGGGTGAAGGACAATACCGTTTTGACTGAGGGGACTTTGCAGGTCGGTGATGAGGTGGCGTTGCTTTTGGATCGAACGAATTTCTACGGCGAGCAAGGCGGGCAGGTCGGCGATGTGGGAACGATTGTCAAAGACGGGGCTGAATTTGAGGTGACCGATTCGCAACGTCTTGGCGATGCGATTGCCCATGTCGGCACGGTGATTCAAGGAAATTTCCGCGTTGGTGATAGCGTAACTCTTTCGGTTACGCAATCGGCACGACGGGATATTCTTCGCAATCACTCGGCAACGCACTTGCTGAACCTTGCGTTGCGTGACGTTCTCGGGAGTCACGTTGACCAGAAGGGGTCGCTTGTCGATACCGAGAAAACCCGTTTCGATTTTAGCCACGACAAGCCGTTGACCCCTGACGAGATTTCGCGGATCGAAGCCCATGTGAACGAGAATATCCTTGCGGATTTACCCGTCTCAGCACACGTTCTCCCCCTTGCGGATGCGAAAGCAATTCCGGGTGTGCGTGCGGTGTTCGGCGAGAAATACCCCGATCCGGTTCGCGTGGTGATTATCGGATCAGAGACACCCGCAAACGCCACTGCGAATATGTCCATCGAGTTTTGTGGCGGAACGCACTTGGTCAAAACCAGCTCGGCAGGGTTATTCAAAATCGTCAGCCAAGAAGGGGTCTCGAAAGGGATACGCCGACTCACCGCCGTGACGGGTCGCAGTGCCGTCGAGTACATTCGCCAAACCAGTGCCATTCTCGAAGAATTGCAAGGGCGTTTGAATTCACCCGTTGACGATCTTTCCCGACGAGTCGGCGCACTCCAAGACGAAGTGAAGAAGCTGCAAAAGCAGATCGAGAAAGGAACTATCGGAGATCTGAATAGCAGTGCCGATGCCTTGCTTGCAAGTGCAACCAGCATCGGTGAAACCAAAGTGATCGTCGGTGAAATCCCCACTGCCCCAATTGATGCCCTTCGTTCGCAAGTTGATCGTATCCGCCAAAAAGCCGGTTCGTGCATCATCGTCTTCGGCTACAAAAACGAAGACAGCACAGCCGGTTTAGTCGTCGGTGTTTCCGAAGACGTAATCAAACGCGGTGTCAAGTCGATGGACATCATCAAGCCCATCGCCGAAATCATCAACGGCAAAGGAGGAGGCCCCCCCCACCTCGCCACCGCCGGAGGAAAAGACGCAAGTAAACTCGGTGAAGCGATGAAAAAGGCAAAGGAGCTCGCAACCGAGAAACTCGCAGCGAAGGGGTAGGAGTTCAATCTCTTACGCGGACGTTGCACTTTGGCAAACTTCCTTTGAGATTCTTCACATCGTCTTCGGAAAGCTCTGATCCGTTGAAGCTGATGTTGTACAGTGTTTTCATCTTCAATAACTCTGGGATCGATTTGCGAGTCAATTTGGCATCGTGCAAAAATAGGTGGTTGAGATTCTTGATTTTGGAAACCCCGACAATCGTGGTATCGTCGATACCCTTGTAGCGACTCTCGATTTGTTCGAGCTTTTCCAATCCCAACAAGGCTTTGAAATCGTCGGCATCAAACGGGGTGTCCTGCAACCAAAAATTCCGCAGGGCTTTCAACTTGGCGAGGTTGCTAAATCCCTTCGGTTGTTCTTTGACATCAAGCCCAAAGTTCTGAATCTTCGTGCAATTGGATATTGCTTCGAGCAGATCGTTAGGGGCCGAGTCATCCCGAAATCTGAATTGTGTCAGATTCTTCAGTTTCGCAAGATGTTTTACGCCTTTGTCGTATTTTCGTTCGATTCCAAGTTCGAGACTCTCTAAGGATTCGATCTGCGAAAGGGATTTCAAACCCTCGTCGGTCATTAGAGACTTTTGAAGAAACAAACTCTTCACCCCTTCGTGCTTCGACAGAACTTCCAGTACGTTATCACCAATGGAGGTATTTTCGAGTTGTAGGATTTGGAGTTTCTTGAGCTTGGCAAGTGAAGGGGCACAAAGGTCAGTGATTTTGGTTGAGCCAAGATAAATATCCTGAAGGTTGTCAAATTTCTCAAGTCTTTTTACGGTTTCGTCGTCACACTCAGTCGATGCCAAGCCTAAGAAACGAAATTGCTTGAACTGTGCGATCTTTCCGAGGTCTTGTCCTTTGAAATTCTTGGCCCAAGATAAATCTAAACCGACTAGATTCTTGAAATGTTTGATCTCTTCAAAAATATCACCAAGTTCGCCATCAACCCGCTCAAAACATATATGAAAAGGGGTGTCAGGATCGGGTAGTTTCGGAAGGATACCTTTCTTGGGTGCCGTAATCGTGAACGTCAACATCCCACCCGTCTCCGGCCACTCACCCCCGTAGGAGGTGCGGTACCCCGTATGACAACCCACCCCCGCTCCAACATCTCGCCATGCCTTAACGACTTCAGGCGAAGGTTCTTTCGACCATTCGTTTTTTGGGGCCGGTGCTGCGAGCGATTGCGAGACGAAAACGACAAACGAGAAAAGCGAAAGGCGTAGCATTGGCGACCTCGAAGGGTTTGGAGAAGGTATCGTAACGATATATATTTTGGGCATCGCAATTCAGTGCGTTCAATCTCTCAGAGAGATTTGGCATTTGGGAAGACCGGCCTTCAGCTTTTTTATGCCTTCTGATGATAAATTTACGCTTGGTATTTCGAGTCTGCGCAATTGGGTCATTTTGGTTAATTCGGTAACCGATTTATCTGTTAGATTTCCTTCCCGAAAGAACAACCAGATCAGACTTTTGCATTTGGAAAGGACAGCAATGGTCTCATCTGTGATCCCTTTATCCCAGCTATCGATGTGGAGCAGTCCTTCGATTGACGCCAGCGATTTGAAATCATCAATTTCAACCGGAGTTTGATACAAGTGAAGGTTCCTTAGTTCCTTGAGCTTGGTGAGGTGCGAAAAACCTTTAGGACGTTCCATAATACGAAAATCTAAGGAGCTGATTTTGGGGCATTGAGAAATCGCTTCCAGAAGTTCGTCTGGGGCTTTGCTGTTCTCAAACAAAAAATCCTTTAGGTTCTTCAGTTTCGCAAGGTGCTTTATACCTTTGTCAAAAAGGGCATTCTTTCCGAGGAACAAGGATTCGAGAGATTCAATCTTTGAGAGGGATTCGATTCCCCGATCTGTAATTTGCGTTTGTTGAATTTCCAGATGTTCCAGTTGTTTGAATTGAGATATCGCTTCGAGTACCTTATCGCCAATTGTGGTATCCGAGAGTTTCAAAACTTTCAGGTTTTTCAGTCTGGATATCGAAGCCGAACAACTATCCGAAATTTGGGTTGATGATAAATGAAGCCTTTCAAGTGTCTCAAATTTTTCAATACTTTTCATTGTCTCGTCATCGCATAACGAATCTGCAAGGGTCAGTATTTTTAGTTTGTGGTGGGTTAAATGCTTCAGATTTATCCCTTTGCAGGTTTTGGAATAGAGAATGTCGATTCCAATCAGGTTTTTGAAATGTTTGAGTTCTTCGAGAACGTCATCGGGGTCGGTTATCGGGAAAGAAAACCAAACTTGGAATGGTGTTTCTGGATCGGGTAATTTTGCAATCGCACCTTTTTTGACTTTCTCGAAATCAAAAGCGAGGATTGCTCCCTTTTCAGGCCAAGCCGCATTCGCAAGGATTGTCCGATGGGCCGTCGTACAGTGCCACCTTGCCCCAGCTTCTTCCCATGCTTTGAGAATCTCATCCGAAGGTTTTTTCGACCATTCGACTTTTGGGGCAGGTGCTGCAAATGTTTGCGAAAGGTAGAAGAAAAATGTAAAAAGCGAAAGACGGAGCATTGGCAGGCTCTCATGTGAAATCTGGGATCGGAGAGGGGGGGATTCGAACCCCCGATACCCTTGCGGGTATAATAGTTTTCGAGACTATCGCATTCAACCGCTCTGCCACCTCTCCAAGATTATGAATCCTATGGATTTTCTCTTCCAGTGACAACCTTTCTACCAACTCGGTTCGGTTGGAATTTCGGTAAAACTCCACGACAGGGGTTTTCCGTTCTGATAGGGCATCACTCCGTGAAAACTTTGCACGCCCATATCCAAGACCATCGGCAAGAAAAATCGGTCGCCTTCCCACAGGTTTAGGTTCATCACTTCGTCACGATCCACCCAAAGCAAATCCCCTTCGTCATTTGTCGTGAGAACGTCTCCAGTATATTCAAAAACCCGAAAGAGGAACCCGAACCAGGCTTCGCCATGTTTGCCAAAACCGGGCCAAGAGATCGTTCCGCACATTTGCAAACGGGTTGCATGGATGCCCGCCTCTTCCATCAATTCGCGTCGGAAACCGGCAACCACATCTTCCGAAGGTTCCAGCTTCCCGCCGAGGCCGTTATACTTTCCGAGGTGATGATCGTGCTGTTTCTTGTTGCGGTGAACCATCAGAATACGTTGGCGATCTTCCGAGAAAACGTAACCCAACGTTGCAAGAACCGGAGTGTATGGCATGATGTAAGTATAGCAATTTCGTGAACCGCAACCCGTAACAGCACTATCAATAAGGGTATGAGAACCCTGACCGAATTGATTTTCGATAATACCTATGCTCGGCTTCCAGATGTGTTTCATCAGAAGGTGGAGCCGACCTCTGTACCAGCCCCATACTTGGTGGGTTTTTCTTCCGAAGCTGCTGCACTGATCGAACTTGATCCACGCGAGTTCGAGCGACCGGAGTTTGTCGAAGTCTTTGCCGGCAATCGCTTATTATCGGGGATGCAACCTGTTGCGATGCGGTACTCTGGTCATCAGTTCGGGCATTACGTTCCGCAACTCGGTGACGGTCGGGCGATCCTTTTGGGGCAAGTAAAAACCTCTGCGGGTGCTTCGTGGGATTTGCACTTAAAAGGGGCAGGGCAGACGGCGTTTTCTCGCATGGGGGACGGGCGAGCGGTGCTGCGTTCGAGTATACGCGAGTTCCTTGCCTGCGAAGCAATGGCATCCCTCGGCATCCCGACGACCCGTGCCCTTTGCGTGATCGGGACCGATATGGAGGTCTTCCGCGAAGATATCGAAACGGGTGCCCTTGTTACGCGGATGGCCCCTTCGCATGTTCGCTTTGGTTCGTTTGAAATCTTTGCCCATCGCGGACAAAAAGAGAACGTCAGACTTTTGGCAGACTACGTGATCGAACATCACTATCCCCACCTGAAAGGAGAACCGAACCTCTATTTGAGTTTGTTTCGGGAAGTGGTCTTACGCACGGCAAGGCTTATCGCAATGTGGCAATCGGTCGGCTTTGCACATGGGGTGTTAAATACCGATAATATGTCGATTCTGGGAATCACCCTCGATTATGGACCGTATGGGTTTATCGAAGAATTCGAGCCGGGCTTTATCTGCAACCACTCCGATGATTCGGGCAGATACTCCCTTGAACAGCAACCGAATATCGGTTATTGGAACCTTTCGGCGTTGGGTTCTGCAATGCTCTCTTTGTTTTCAAGGGAAGAGGCCATTGGTACTGTGCGAGAATACCCCGAGCTATTTAACGATTCGATCAACGAACTCATGTCTGCAAAATTGGGTCTCACGAAGAGAGAGTCCTCAGATACCGAGCTTTGGCAGAAACTATTAGACCTCCTTGCCGAGGGTCGCGTTGATTTCACGAACTTCTTCCGCACACTATCGAGCTTCTCGACACAGGAAGGGGCCGACAATACCTCACTCGTTAGAATGTTCAAAAACCCCGTTGGTTTTCAAAGTTGGTCGCAAAGCTACCGCGAACGCCTGTTGCAAGAGGGTATCCCCGACCCGGAACGAAAAGTGCGAATGGATCGCGTAAACCCCAAATACATCCTGCGAAATTATCTCGCCCAAATTGCTATCGAAAAAGCCCAACAGAAAGATTTCTCGGAAGTGTCCCGTTTGCTCTCGGTGTTAAAACATCCATTTGATGAACAACCCGAAATGAACCACTACGCTTTACCTGCCCCAAGTGAAAGGAAACATATCGTCGTGAGTTGTTCGTCCTGATGTCGGGATGCGGGGTTCGGGATTCGGGATTCGGGACAGACAAGAAGCATCCCCTTCGATACTTAAACATCGGTTGTATTTTTCTTTTTCCGAAACCCGATTGCCGAATCTCATACCTCGAAGGGAGGGGGATTTTGGAAAAAATTCGTGCAAGGTCTTGACAAAAAGGGTCGAAATGTGCTTAATATACAGCAGAGAGATTAAACCTCTCTATGAAAGTCGATTCTCGTATCCTGTTGGATACTACACAATCCCCAAATAAAAGTGAGAACCTCTCCAAACACTCTTGGAGAATCTTTTTTGGGTCCGTTATTTATGGAATTCGGAAGCTCAAAAGGCAACATCACTTGGATATGAGAACATTCGTCAGTCATTTGGAACGCATTATTTAACCAATCGTTTTTTCCACTAACCAAGATAGGAAAACCATCATGCCAGTCGGCACTAGCGACGAAAGTTCGCCTCGTCCCCGTCGAACCACAACTCGGACTGCCTCCAGTGCAGCACCCGTTGCAGCAACCCCCGCTGCCCCACCCACCCCTCCTACTCCTCGTCCTGCCCCTGTCACCACTCCTGCCCCCAGCGGGGATGTTAGCCCCGCCGAACAATCGGGTTCGTTCCGCCGAATGCCTCGCAAACCGGGCGAAAATCCGCAAGCCAACCGTCTCGACGACCTTTATCGTCTTCCTGTGAGCAAGCTCTTCCAACTCGCAGAGAAGGAAGGGATCATGGAGCACACGGGCATGAATCGTGCCCAATTGATCGTTGCTATCGTCCGTGAACAAATCAAACGTGGCGAAATCGTTCGCGGTGCAGGGACTCTCGAAGTCCTTCCCGATGGTTATGGCTTCCTTCGCAGCCAAGCACACAACTATCTTGCATCACCCGAAGATATTTACGTTTCGCCTTCGCAAATTCGCCGCACGGGTCTCAAAACGGGCCTCGTTGTCGAAGGGCCGATTCGTCTTCCCGTTGAAGGTCAAGACAACTTTGCTTTGATGCAAGTCGAGCAAGTCAACGGCCATCACCCCGACGAATCTGCGAATATCCCGAATTTTGAAGACCTGACAGCGTTGCACCCAACCACGCGATTCATCCTCGAAACGTCACCCGAAGAGATGTCGGGACGGGTCGTTGATCTCGTCACCCCCATCGGGAAAGGTCAACGGGCGTTGATCGTCTCGCCTCCTCGGGCTGGTAAGACGATTCTGTTGCAACGGATGGCCTTATCGATCCTCAAGAATCATCCTGAAGTTTATGTGATCGTCCTCCTGATTGACGAACGTCCAGAAGAAGTGACTGACATGCAACGGGTTGTCGTCGGCTCAAACGTCGAAGTCGTTGCCAGTACATTCGATGAACCTTCGGAACAACATATTCATGTTTCCGATATCGCTCTCGAAAAGGCCAAACGGATGGTCGAACGGGGTCACGATGTCGTTATTCTGCTCGACTCGATTACACGTCTTGCCCGTGCTCATAACACGGAAGCTCCCGGTGGTGGAAAGCTCCTCTCCGGTGGTTTGGACTCGAACGCCATGCAGAAACCCAAACGCTTTTTCGGTGCTGCCCGCAACATCGAAGAAGGGGGATCGCTCACCATTATCGCTACAGCCCTGATTGATACCGGTAGCAAGATGGACGACGTGATTTTTGAAGAGTTCAAAGGAACCGGTAACAGCGAACTTCACCTCGACCGCCGCTTGGTGGACAAACGGGTATGGCCTGCTATCGACATCAACAGTTCGGGCACACGCAAGGAAGACATTCTCGTTCACCCCGAAGAAATGGAACGTGTCCGCATGCTCCGACGGGTGCTTGCCGATATGAGCCCTGTCGAAGCGATGGAAATGCTCACCAGCCGCCTCAAACGCCACAAACGCAACACCGAATTCTTAATCGGAATGAACCTGTAAGATCACTGCCATCAATTTGAAGAAAGTGAAAAGCCGAAAGCCGATGTTAGACCGGAGCGCAAGCTACGGAAATGCCTTGAGTCTGCCGTTGTGAAACAACAACCCGATAGAACAACAAAGCCGTTTCTCAATACCCCTTAAATCACCGCAGACTCAAAGCATTTCCGTAGCTTGCGCTCCGGTCTAATAACGGCTTCGCCGTTTTGGATTTCGTCACGGGTTCGCAAAACCGACGACGGACGATTATTTCTGGTGTGCTTATTGTTGTGGGATCGTTGGGATAAGGACCCGAGGTGATTGTTTTAGTTTTTCCTACCCTATCAGATTACAGTCCTCTAATCTGCCTTCTTCATTAAACGAAGCATCGATCAGATGTCCGCCGAACATTTTCATCTCCCCATCGGAGAAGCTCAGGATGAAGCTCTTTTTGTCCGTTTGGAAAGAGAGGTGAACCATTTCGATCCGGCTTGCAAATTCTTCGGCGGTGATTTCTGGTTCGTCAGTCCAAGCATCGTTGTAAAGAATTACCATTTCGGCTGCGACGATATCGTAGAGTTCTTTTTCCTGCTCCAAAAACCATAGGAGAAAGGGACGCGAAGCAGCTTGCACACCGTTAAAGGTTTCTTGAGTTTCGGGTGAATCGTAACTTTGTTCGTCGGGTAAATCTATCGCAACATCGACAATGCGACCCGAAGGGAAAGTAACGTCGCCTTCCCATCGCCGTAACTGGTCATCCCACACCAATCTTTCGATCAAATGATTCGCCACAAAATCACCTCGTCGTTGAAATTTGTTCCTTCACCAATCTCAACCCCACATATCGGTATGAGTGAGTTGGTGATTCTCGTCAAACACACAAATGAGTGCATGTCCCCCAAACATACCACCATCCGAAAAATGGATATCGTAAGTCTGATATGAAAAAAGAGTGATACCAGTCATCCTTATACGAGCAACAAACTCTTCAACAGAAATGCGATCCCTGTCGAGTTCGTTATCGTTGTAAGCCGTTAAAAATTCAGAGGCAACGATTAAGTAAAACTCTTGTTCGTGTTGTTGAAGCCATAGCAGTAAGGCACGCGAGGCAGCCTGCACAACATCAAGTGTTTCTGGAAGATTGGGGAAAGCACTGATCTGGTCATCGGGTTGATGCACAAAAACCGTTACAAAACGTCCCGAAGGAAAAGTGAGGTACCCTTGCCACCAAGTAAGGTGTTCGTCCCATCTCAGCTTTTCAAGTAAATGGCCCGCCACAAAATCACCTCACACTCATTTTCAAGGGATTATATCGAAGCAAAACCGAGTTCGTAACTTCTCCCCGTTTACCCTTGCATTGACCCGCTATAATATCTCCTCTCGCTCATCGCCGTTTGAGGTGTGGTTATGTTACATTCGCTTGCTATTGTTGTGGCCTTGTCGATTCCGTCGGCGGAACCGGCATCGAAGGAACTCTTTGCTAAAGAGGACTTCTACAAGGAACAGAAAGGTAAAGAGGAAGACTTTGTTGGTGTCCTCAAATACACGGCCCCACCAGAAGGGGTCGTTGGGATTGGTCGCTCGAACCCGTATCGGTTGGAACTCGAAGGTAAAAACGGCTTCCGCGAAGTTTATGTTGGTGGTAAGAATGACCTGCTCAAGGATTACGATGGCAAAAAGGTGAAGATCACCGGTAAGGCTGTCGAATTGGAAGTCGTCGGTCGGGTTCACAAAGAAATCTGGCCTGCTCGTATCGAGCTTGTGGCCGAGAAACCCAAAGAGCCGAAACCCAAAGTCGTGGGCGATCCGAAACCGATTGCTCCTCCGCCACCAGTTCCCGAGAAGGACGAGAGCTGCGAGAAACCCGCAGAAGCTCCGAAAGTCGTTGCCAGCACTCCCGGACGTTTGACCGGTGCAGGTAACGAGATTATCATCCGCAGCGAAGAGGAGTTCAAGAAAGCGGGCGACGATTTCCTCAAAACGGCTGCAACCCGTTTCAAGGTCGAGAAAATCGATCCGGCAAAACAAATGATTGTGATTATCGGCGTTGGTTCGCGTCCGACTGGCGGGTACTCCGTTGAAGTGACCGGAACCGAAGTGAAAGACGGCACGCTCATTATCAAATGGAAGGAGAATAAACCGACGGGTATCGTGACCCAAGCCTTCACGAATCCTGCGGTTAGCGTGTTGCTTCCTAAGTTTGAAGGCAAAATTACCTTTGACCCTGCGATCCCTTCTGGTAAGGATTTGCCGAAACGTGGAATCGACAACTTGAAGAAACCTGATGTAATCCGCGATTGACAGATTCAAAATCTCGTCTACACTAAATCTAATAAGACCGAACGGCACCTCCGCCAACGGGTTCAATTGCCCTAATCGTTGCACCCCCGCACGCGATTAAAATCCTACCGAACCCTGCTTTCTCCAATGAAACTATTTCAATCTAAAAGACCCGTCGAGTACGGGGAAGACTATTTTGAGCCATCGCGAATGTCCTTTGGCGATCACCTCGAAGAGCTACGCCAACGGCTGTGGAAAGCTGTTTATGGAGTGGGTCTGATTATCTTTGGCGGGATGATGTTGGATATGGTGAGCCAGTCAACGGGTATTCGTTGGATCGGCTTCGGTCGCTTGGCCCTCGATTTTATCACCGAACCCGTGAAGGAATCGGTCAAAAAGTTTTACGAAGAACGAAACGCGAAAGCGAAAATCGAACTCGATAAAAATCGTGTTGATGAAACGTCGAAGCTCTCTGAAATGCAAACCATGAAGGTCAAGATGGACCCGAAGGCGTTTGCACAACACTTTGAGGGGGCTAAACTCAAAGAGGGTACTCCTCAAACAATCGACGTGGAACTTCAGGTCTATCCTGCCGATGTGAGCAACCTTGCGGACACGGGGACGAACATTCAGGACAAGCGAAGTTACATCACAGCATTGAGCGCGATGGAAGGGATGGTCGTTTATATCAAGGTGCTGCTGTTATGCTCGGCGGTGCTGGCATCGCCGTGGTTATTCTGGCAGTTCTGGGCCTTTGTCGGAGCAGGTCTATATCCCCATGAAAAGAAGCTGGTACACGTTTACCTTCCCTTTAGTATCGGCTTATTCCTGTTCGGTGTGATCCTCTGTCAATTCGCGGTGATGCCCACGACCCTGAGTGCATTGCTGGCGTTCAACAAGTTCCTGAATATCGATCCCGACCTTCGTTTGAAAGAGTGGCTCGGATTTGCAATTATGATGCCCCTTGTATTCGGTATGGCTTTCCAAACACCGATTGTGATGTTGTTCTTTAATCGGATCGGGATTTTCAGTTGGAAAGATTATCTCTCGAAGTGGCGTTACGCCATGTTTATCCTTGCATTGCTCAGTGCAGTGCTAACCCCGAGTCCCGACGTGATCTCGATGCTCTGGCTCTTTACGCCGACCTTCGGGCTTTACCTCGTCGGGGTGTTGCTCTGCAAAGTGCTTCCTCCACCGCAATCGTTGTTCGGCCCGATCTGGGAAGAGGATATCGGGGTATAGGTTAGAATGATCAGAAATTGGGAGAACGATCAATTCAAGCAGAAAGGGTTTAGGATCGGGTAAGAAAAAGGTAACTCGAAGGAACTGTTAGGCCGGCTGCGTTAGCACCGGCTCAGTGAAATAGAATGTTTTCAGGGTGACTATCACAATCGGAAAGCCCCAAAGTCGCAGAGTCTGTGCTAACGCAACCGACCTAACAGTTCTTTCGGGTTACCTTTTCTTGTTGACCTGCACTGATCCTTCGCCCGTATTTCAGCCTACTCGTAGCGGTCTTCGATATCGTCGAAATCCTCTTCTTTGATGGGTCGGGCAGGGCGGTGGCTATTACCCGTTGGCGTAGCGGGTACATCGCTCCGGCGAGGGGCATGGGATGGGGCCGAGTGCGATGGGGTAACCGGTAGAGGTGCCCGATGGGGTAGCGGAGCAGCTTTCGCGGGGAGCTTTGGTTCCGAGCCGAAACGGGTGATAACATAAGTCCCGCTACTCTTCGATTTCTCAAGGTCGAGCAAACCGTTGGCAGCCGCATCTTCTAACAATTCGCTAAAGGTGCGATAGCCGTAGAAAGCCTCGTTGAACGAAGGCTTTTTACGCTTCATGGTGTCTTTAGCCATCGAAGAATAAATCACATCTTTATTTTCACGTCGCAGGGCCAAAAGCGATTCGAGCAGGAGAATAAAGACCTTTTTCTTTTTCTCCGGCAGGCTCTCTTGAATCTCCGAAGGATTGACCGAAACGGTCGGGCGATTCAGGTCTTCGTAATAAATAAACTCGTCGCAGTTGTCGCGTAAAAGTTCGGAGGTGGCGTCGGCAAGGCCAAGCCCAATGGTGTGCTTACCCAATTCTTTGAGCTTCGACACAAGCGGAGAAAAATCGCTATCACCTGATACGATCACAAATGTATCGATATGGTCTTTGGAGAAGGCCATATCGAGGCAATCGACCACAAGGCGGATATCCGCCGAGTTCTTACCCGTTACGGCACGCTTGGGAATCTCGATAAGCTCGATTGCGGATTCGTGAAGTTGTAGGGTGTAATTTCCGAATCGGCTCCAATCGGCATAGGCTTTCTTGACGACGATCTTTCCCTTTTCGACCAGACGGGTCAAAATACGGTCGATATCGAAGCGGTCTCGTTTTTCACTCAGACCAATCCCGATATTCTCGAAGTCGATAAAAACTGCAAGCGTTCGTTCACCATCCACAAAACGTGCCGGCATAGAACCTCTCTTTCAATGTTGGAAGAAAAATTAGCCACAGATGAAGGCAAAAGGCAGAATTAAAAATCAAAAGACAAAGAAATCTTCTCTGTTTTATCCTGTCTTCCGTCTGTGTTTATCTGTGTTCATCTGTGGCTAAGCTCTTCTGTCTTCATATCTTTTTAGTGGGTGTCTTCGTAAGCGCGGATTTTGCTGAGACGTTTGTCGTGGCGTCCCCCTTCAAAGTCGGTTGTAAGGAAGATTCGTACCATTCGGTCGATAAGCTCTTGGCTGAGGAAGTCCGCCGACATGCACAAGATGTTCGCATCGTTGTGGCGACGGGCCAGTTCAGCCTCAATCGGGTCGCGGCAGGAAACGGCGCGGATACCGTGAACTTTGTTGGCAGCGATGCACATCCCAAATCCGGTTCCACAAATTAAAATTCCTCGATCCACTTCGCCACGGGTTACCATTTCGGCAACGGGTAAAGCGTAATCGGGGTAATCGGTGGCAGGTTCGGGAGAATCGGTTCCTGCATCAATGACCTCATGGCCCAATCCCCGAATGATACCCACCAAGCGACTTTTTACGCTATATCCTCGATGGTCACTCCCGAGAGCAATTTTCATAACAACCCCATTTCGACAATCAAACGGTCAACGTGTTTGGCAATTCGGTCCGCACATTCATTATAGCGATCAACCGACCCGCCGTAAGGGTCTTCTAAATCTCCGTCGATTCCTGCCAACAGCCGATACCCCCCCGCAAACGAGGGAACCTTTAGGGCCGTCATCAAATGCGAACGGGTCATCCCGATCACATCGTCAGCACGGGCAAGCAAATCGACGGTCACTTGGGTAGCACTATGACACGTCAGGTCGCCCCCACGTTCACCTACTGCGGTTACGGCTTCGGGTGAGGCAGGGTTTCCATCGCTGGCAGCTACCCCTGCTGAAGAAATATGATAGCCAGCCGCGAGTAGTTCTTTCTCAGGAATACATAAACGCTCGGATAACCTTGCACGAAACAACGCTGCCGCCATCGGACTTCGACATGTGTTCCCCGTGCAAAGAAAGAGGATTCGGCGAGCCAAACGCTCTTGAATTTGCTGCGTATCCCAAACACCCGTTTGCGTGATTTTCCAAGATCGGTCGTTCACCCAAAGTTGTGTCAGATTTTGATTTTTGACCGCATCGGGTGTGACTAATTGATACTTAGTTTCGCTCAAGATTGTTGGATCGAGCGGGGGATTTCCAACCGGAAGAAAAAAGAGTTTCCCTTTCCAAAAATTCAACAAATCGCCCGCCACAAGTGATGCCGGAACCCACGCTGGCAGGTTACTTTCGGCGTGACGAATGGCAACCGGGCCGGGCCAAACCCGTCGCATCATCGCCTGTTCCGCAAGGCTTGTCTGTGGGTAAGCTCGAACAAGATCAGCCAGATCGAAAAAACCTTCGAGATTCTGCGGATTCGACGAATGCGAAAAAGGGGTCGGCTTAACCAACACCTCGCCAACCTCGCTCGGAATCATAACCGCATGGCCTTCCCGCAAGGCATCAAAGAGCTTCTCGAAGATTGGTTCGATAGGCTCGCTCGGGTTCCAATTCAGCACATCCAAGACAAACCCCCTCGGTAATGGATGGAGATATTATAGTGTTTGAACGTAAACCGTGAACCGCTAACCGCAAACGGCGAAAAACCAGACAAGTCAAGGGGTATCGCAGACGCCGTAGGTAGGTTCGGTGTTGCAAAAGGGGAATCAGTTCCGAATAATCACACAATCGGGCAGGGCCTTCCGGAGTTCTTCGATACCTTTTTCGGTCACGTCGGTATCGGAGATTTCGAGGTAACGCAAATTTTTGAGCGTTACCAACTCTTTAAGCGAATCATCGTTGAGTGAGAGTTGCTTTGGTGGAGCTACGAACGGTTCTTTGGGTGGCACGAACCGAATCGAGTTATTCCGACTGGATAAGACAAGCGTCTGTACTTGCGTTAATTGAGACAGGTGCTTTGCGGTGTGATGCCGGATACAATCGATATTCAAGTAAGTGAGATTCTTGATCTCGGCGAGATCTTTACCCGCATCTTCATCAAAAAAGCTAATCGAAATCTCAATCGATTCGAGTTTGTCCAGCTTCTTTAATTCCACCAGCGAGGATGAAGATGCGTTGTTCATAATAAGTCGTTTCACGTTCGTTAATTCTGGAACATCTTGGTAAGCATACCTTTCTGTGCTAACCAGTTCTAGAGTTTCCAATTTGGGATGTTTCGCAATCACTTTTCCACGTCTTGAGTATGTATCACGACCACTAATTTTGAGAGATATAAGAGTTTTGACCTGATCGATCTCTTCCAAGTTGTAGAGTTTCAAAGTTCCTCTGAGTTCCACTTCTCTTTTGGAATCGGTATCAATTATGTATTCAAGATTCTCGATCTTTTTGCAATCCTTCAAAAAAATCCCTTGTTCCTCGCTGAGTATCATATCTCGAAGAACTAACGAACGTAGTTCGGGGAGCTTCGTCAATTCTTTCACGATAACCAATTGTTTCTTCAGGTCGGGATCACGCCGAAAACCAATCGAGCCGTTAATTTCGAGGTACTCCAATTTCTTTAATTCTGCGATCTCTTTCCAGATGTCTGGGTTGGTGGGTACATCCTCTGCAATCAGGTAAGTGAGTTGTTGGCATGCTTTGAGTTCGGCCCATAGCTCTTTCTTGGTGTCCCGACCTCCGATGCACAAAATTCGCAGGTTGGGGGCATCCTTCAAGGGACGATATTCTTTTGTTAATAGGGGTGTGCCACGCAGGTCGAGGGCCCGCAGCTTCGGGAGCTTCGCCAAAAGGGGGCTATCCTCTTCGCGGATGTTACGTTTTCCTTTCAGGCTCAAAAATTGCAGGTTCGGGAACTTTGTAAGTTCTTTGATCGAATCCGAGCTTGTCAGCGTACCCGTTAATTCCAAATGTTGCACATTCTCGAACACAGCGAGCTTTTTTAAGCTAATATCAGTTAGGGCGACGTTAGTAAAATCGAGGCCGAACGCACTCTTGGGGGCAGGGAGTTTGGTGAAGTCGAATTTGCTACCCGTTTGGAATTTGAATGAAGGGATCGGGTTTTTCAGACCGTCGGGGTATGGGCGAAATTCGACCAATCCATTGGGTAGCGAACCCATCCAACCCGCAATCGAACCGGCAGCAACCCATGCCTTGACAACCTCGGGGTCGAGTTTATTTTTCGGTTCTTCGCGTTTGAGTGCTTCTTTCTTTGGCTCCTCTTTTTTCGGGTCGTCTTTTTTGGGCGCCTCTTTCGGTAAATCGTTTTTGAGTACAACTTGACCGACGATTTCCGGCAACCCGTTCAAAGAATAGGCCCCAATCGCTACGCAAACGAACGCAACAGAGGCGAAACTGAGCAACTTGAGTTTCTGATATCCCATTTGTTGAATCACTCCGTTAGAAAGTTGATTAATTCGCAAAGTTTTGAGAGCGTCTGACGTTTGGCCGATCATCTGCAAGGTGCTGTAAATAAGGATATTTGGCAGCTTCGCGGAGGTCACACCTTGTTCAAAAATGGTTGCAAGCGTCCCTAATGCCACCCCGTGTTTACGAAGTTTCTTGGCAAGCATTTCCCGTCCGCGTGCATGGCGTGAAGCAACGGTCCCTTCGGGTAATTCGAGTTGTTGGGCAACCTCACGACGAGCTAACCCTTGCAGGTCGCACAGCACAATCGGCAAGCGATACTTTTCCGGAAGCGATGCCAACGATTCGTCCAGCAGGGGGAGAAGCTCCTGCCACTCATTGACAGGCAAGGCAAACTCGTCGAGGTGTTCAATCGAAGTTTCTCGAACTCCCTTTCGTTGCAATTGCGAACGAACCTTGCGGGCGACGCAATACGCGACTCCATAAAGCCAATTGCCGAGCAGCTCCGGCGTTTTGAGCGAACGGGCTTTACGCACCAAAACAAGAAACGTGGCTTGAAAGGCATCTTCAACATCGGCTCGATGCTTCAACATACGCGAACACACATTCCAGACCATCGGCCCATGTCGCTGAACGATAGAGGTAAAGGCGTCGGTCTTTCCTTCGTTTGTGTAAAGCGCCAGAAGCTCTGCATCCGAAAGCGACTCCCCCTCGTCGAGAAGCCCTGCCCGACGAAGGTGTTCAATAACGCGAGCGGTACGATGTTGGCTCATCAATAACCCCAAAGGTGGACAAAATCCTTTTATGTAATGTACTCCCCGATACGGGGATTTTGTTCCCTCAATGGGCGAAGATTGATGGGAATAGTCTGACGTATTCATCTGTAGATCGGCGAGTCCGCGAAGTATCGCCCCGCCCCCACGCGCCGACTGCTTCGCGTTTAGCTTGGGACAGGCGGGGCTATTCGGGACGCCCATTCGGGCTCAGCACTTTTTGCCTTGCAACACCAAATCAGTCTGGGAATATTCAGAGGCAACAAATGCTGAGGGCGATAGCCCGCCTTGTGTAGCCCCGCCTGTCCCAAGACGAATGCGAAGCAGTCGGCGCGTGGGGGCGGGGCGATATGACGGGACTTGCCTGCGACTACGCAATCCCTTTCCCATCCCCGTCTTTTCTCCTCACAATCCGCCTCTCTTATTGACATTCGCTCACGCAAGGCATAGCACAAACTATATACCTCGATTCCTTCGGGAGTCCTCTTTTTCTCAAGGATAAAATCATGTTGATTGATCCCTCTCCTACGCGACGCGAAACGTTCAAAGTGGCTGGCGGAATGGCCGCAGCGTCGGTATTGGCAAGTCTTTCTGGTCCGGGTGTCCATGCTGCCAGTGGCGATACTGTGCAATTCGCTCTCATTGGGTGCGGTGGGCGTGGCACGGGG
>VYLT01000070.1_pt1 | contig 23764 bp, 19 predicted proteins | sample 5114261 | NCBI WGS metagenome assembly VYLT01 (sample SAMN12291815, study PRJNA351875) | freshwater metagenome | isolation source: freshwater lake | place: USA: Michigan, Little Long Lake | collected 2011-07-12 | reverse complement strand
CTGCGTATCCACCCAGCGATGAGGGTTATCCTCCGGGGCGGGCGCTCGGTTTCTTGTATCGTGGGGTTGCTGCGGGTAATCCCGTCACCGTTTGGACGAACTTTGAATACCTTATGTGGTTTTCAAAGGGTCAACGTGTTGGCCTGCCGTTGTTGACGACCTCTGCAGTTAGCGACTTCGGGGTTCTCGGAAACCTGACCACGTCACCTGTGATCGGTGCCGAAACTATCGGGTCGAACTTCCAACCGGGCTTCCGATTCACGGGGGGATTTTTCTTCGACGAAAATCGCCGACTCGGTTTTGAAGCGACAGCCTTCTTCGTGAATCGCAGTTCGCAAACCCGAGGCGCCGCCAGTAGCGATGAGGGGGGACCGTTGCTTGCAGTCCCTTACCAAGACCAATTCGATGGCAATGCGAATAGTTCGCGAACCTTGAGTTCGTCGGCACGAACACCTGGCTTTGTTGGAACCTTTGCCTTTCAAGGGTTGCGTAACGGGGTCTTAACCGAACGAACGATTGTGAACATTCCCGGTGTTGGTCCAACTGCTGTAAACCGCCAACGTCCCAACCCGATTTATGTGCCAACCGGTCCGATTATCGGCGCTGCCCTGTTTGAAACCGCAACCAATTCTTGGGGAGCGGAGGCTAACGGGTTAGTGAATATCTTCCGAGGGGGTGGCGAGAATCCTTGGAACCTCAACCTCATGGCAGGTGTTCGCTATTTCTTGTTAGACGAACGAATGGCGTTTATGACGACCACCGTTTCTCGAAGTCCCGGTTACACGGAACAGACTTTGATTTCGATTCCGCGACAGCCCGACGTGTTGGATAACCGATTCGTTCCGGTGACGACCTCGTTCTTAGGGCAGGCTTACACCGGCGCTCACCAGATTCAAACTCTGGACACTTGGCACACGACCAACGATCTTGTGTTGAGCCAAGTTGGGGTGAGCTTCGACGCTCGATTGGGACCGTTGGTATTCAGTGGCTTCCTCAAAGGGGCAGCCGGTTTGAACTACCAAGTCACCGATCTAGGCGGTCAATCTGCTATCGAGTTCTCTGATCAAGGTGGTTTGACACAAGGCGAACGAAACACCGCAGTCGGTGGAAGCTATAACGTGGGTGCCGATCTCGGCCTTCACCGCAGCTACTTCCTTGCCATCATGGGTGAAGCTGGCTTCAACGTCGGCCTCCAAGTGACACCGAACTTGATGGTCTTCGCCGGTGGAAATGCCCTTTGGGTAACAGGGGTGACCCGTGTGGGTGACTTGCACAACGGATCGGTCAACACGGCTCTTGTCCCTGTTTCGACCAACTACGGGCAAGCCTCTGGTTCGACCCAACAACGCGACTATAGCCCCAAGAGCGATTTCTGGCTCCTCGGTGCTAACTTCGGTATCCAACTCCGCTACTAATCCGAGTTGACTCGATTAAAAACAAAAAGACCGTAGGGTATCGAGTAACCTCGATACCCTACGGTCTTTTTGTTTTTCAACTTAAGGAAAGGTCGTAGGCCCAAAAGCCCAGGACAATCGAGGTTTTGCTTTTGTTAGACCCTGCGCAAGCAACGGTTTTTTCGGGTATCGTTTCGGAGAAACAGCGGTCGTAATTCAAGAATGCTATTCTTTTATTGCAATGGAGAACCCCGAAGATTCAAGGCAAAAAAACCGTTGCTTGCGCACCGGTCTAACAAGTCAGGATTCCCCTTCTCGCCGCTTTCTTTGCGTTACCTTCCGCAACACTGATTTCAAACTGCCCCAACTCACTGAATACCGAGAATTTTCGAGGGTTCCAGAAAAACACCCGAATACTTTGCCGTACTCGGCCTTACTGATTCGCGTTCAAGGTTGCTTCAATGGCTTGGGTCAGTTCGTGAAGTTGAAAGGGTTTTTGCAACACCATCGCGATTTTCAATTCTGCAAGGGTCTCGGTCGAAACCTCATCGGCATAGCCACTGGTCAAAAGGACGGGTAACTCGGTGTTGAGTGTGCGAATTTTGGTAATCAAATCAATCCCCGACATGGAAGGCATGGTGAGGTCGGTAACGAGAATATCAAACGCACGGGGGTCTTGTTGAAAAGTTTCCCAAGCCGTTGTCGGGTTATTAAAGATACTGGCTTTGTGGCCAATCCGTTTGAATAACGAAGTCACTAGGCGGCTGATCGCCTGTTCGTCATCAACAAACAAAATACGTTTTTCGGTCATAGTCGCTTCTTGAGCTGAAGGAGGTTTCACGATGCTGCTGATAGGCAACGGCGAGGGTGCAACACCGGCGGGCGGGTCGCATACGGGGAAAAAGAGTTCAAAGGTTGTACCAACACCCAGTTGCGATTGAACTCGGATCGCCCCGTTATGGCTTTCGACGACCCCTTGCACCACCGAAAGCCCTAGCCCCGAACCCTTATCACGTTCTTTGGTCGTGAAGAAGGGTTCAAAAAGTAGGCTTCGGATATTTTCGGGGATACCAACACCCGTATCCGAAACCGAGAGCATGGCGTACTGCCCGGCAGGCAAATCGGGCGAATTTGCTTGTTGAATCGGGAGGGTAATCAAACCCACCGAAATCCCAAGTGTTCCGGTTCCTTTCTCCATCGCTTGGTCGGCGTTCTTCATCAAGTTCAGAATCACCCGATGCAGTTGCGAAGAATCTCCGTTGATCCAAGCCGAGGTCTCGAGCTTGGTCAGGAATTGGAGCGGATTCTTGGTCGAGTGCTTGTAAAGGTTCAGAACCTCGATTGCAAGGTCTCGAAGGTTGATTGGCCTTTTGGCGGTTGGGGTCCGAGTATGCCGACCACCGAAAATACGGATTTGGTCGATCAGGTCACGGGCACGCAAACCGGCTTTGAGAATCTCAAGATTGTTAATGCGTTGTTCGCAATCGGCGGGCAAGAGCTTGTCCATCTCTTCGGAGTTACCAATAATTCCGCCGAGAATGTTATTGAAGTCGTGGGCAACCCCTGCGGCAAGCCGTCCGAGGGCTTCGTTCTTTTGAGCTTCTGCTAATTGGGTTTCGAGTTGTCGGCGTTGAATTTCGGCTTGTTTACGTTGGCTAATATCTCGAATCACAACGAGTTGATGCCGACTATTTGCCCGTCCAAAAAACGGCACAAGGTTCGCCTCTAGGACGATAATCCCATTATTAGGGGAAGCGACATTCCACTCGACAAAGAGAGAACGACCCGTCTCGGCTGAACGATAAAAATGGAATAGAAAATCGTCTTGAAATTTCCGGTCTGAGTGGAAGGCAACCGATTGAAACTCCTCGACCGTTTTGCCGATCAAGTCCGATTCTAAAAGTTGTTCGTTGAATTTAACGATCCATTTTTGGGCAGCCGGATTGGTCGTCTGCAAAACGAATCCGCGATTGGCCTCCCATGTGAAGAGCATGAGGGCGTCGGCGGTGTTATCGTGAATCATCCCGAGCAAGGAGCGTTGTTCCCGAAGCTGCCCCTCAGTCTTGCGGATCGATTTTCGTTCGTTGGACTCACGGATCGCACGGGTCACGGCAGGAACAAACCGGATGAGATTATTCTTCATCAGGTAGTCACTAGCACCCGCTTTAATGCTCTCAACGGCGACCTCTTCGCCAACGGTTCCGGAGATCAAGATAAAGGGTGTTTCTGGGGCATCTCGCAAGGTGATCGAAAGGGCATCCATCCCGGAAAAACGAGGAAGGGAAAAGTCCGAGATAACAATATCCCAGTTCCCTCGGTGTAGGGCTGCCCGTAAGCCGTCGGCGGTCTGGACTTGTTCGTAGGTGATTTCGTACCCACCCGCGTGTAGGTGCTGGTAGAGCATGCCGACATCGTCTTCGGAATCCTCAACGAACAGTACGCGAATCTCTTTCGTCACTGAGACCTCTTCACCTAAGATCAAATACTGAATCGACTCTTTCTGCTGGTTGTATCGCCCCCGATTCGTCATTCGTTTTTTGGCCCACAATAGTTACCGAATTTGAACACACGAATTTATCCAAGTAGATAGGTGGACGCCAACCTACTTGGTCATTCTAAGGCCCAACAAAGACGCTCTCGGCGTTTTAGTTTCTGGAAATCATAAAGGATTTCATTTCTTGGAATAATTCTTTTGCGATCCCCTCAAATTCCTTCTGGGAAGAGGTTAATCCTCCTTCGGCACGGAATTTGACACGGATATCCAAAAGTTGTTCATACAGATTGGGCTTATTCAAACGAATCTCTAATCGAATGATATGATCTTTCCCTTTCCCCATCAACCTTGAAAACATTCCAATTTGTTTCTTAACGTGGTATTCCGCTTCGATCATCCCCGATGCCGAACGAAGGATTTGGCACTTCGTGTCGGTCAAAAAGCCGTTCAACTTCACAACGGCAATCGGTTCGGGCATCCATGCTTCCATCGAGTAAACTAATTCACCGGGGCGTGGAGCGTCGGAAATCGAGGGCATTTTTTGGGTTTCTGCCTCCCCGAACGGGTCGGGGTTCCAAGTAATCCCCGCAAGGTCTGCAAGGGCGTACCCAAGATCGCGAGCCGAGGGGTATCGCTCCGAAGGATACTTCGACAAGCATCGTTGGACGATCTTTTCGACCTCAAAAGGAATATCCCAAATATCGAATTGGGTGAACTTCGGGGGCTCACGTCGGATGTGAGCTTCGAGAAGCTCGTCCATCTCTTCTTCAGTAAACGGTGGAAACCCCGCAAGTAATTCAAACAGAATCACCCCTACCGAATAAAGGTCGGCGCGACCATCAACCGTGTGCCCCTGCAAAATCTCTGGCGCGATATAGGAAGGGGTTCCTTTGGCACTAATTCGCTGAGGTTGCTTCAACCTTTCCATACCAATCGTCGGGGCCGAATCGATCCTTGCAAAGCCAAAATCGACCAGTTTGAGCGATTCGTTTTCGGTGTTGGGATTCAGAGCTACAAGATTAGCGGGTTTGAGATCGCCGTGAATGATTCCCCGTGAATGCACATGATCGAGCGCAGCACACAGATCGAGTATCAACGGAATGACACGCACTGCGGGAAAACGCCCTGCTTTGGCCAACAGGTGATCGACCCCCACTCCCGGAACATATTCCAGCAGAATGTAACCTTTTTCCGGTTCGCCCCCCAGATACTTCACAATGTTCGGATGATTCAATTTAGAAAGAGTCTTTGCTTCCATTTCAAACGACGCCAAAACCGCAGGCTCGGCTTTCTTATCTTGGCGCATCTTTTTCTGGACAATCGGTGCTTCGCCATGGGCATCGGACTGTATCAGATACGCTTCAGCAGTCCCTCCTCTTCCGAGGAAACCAAGTTGACGATAAGGCAAAGTGCTTGAGTTCATGGGTCCGAAATCGGTGTGAATTATTGGCAGAGTTTCGCCAATCCTAGAACACCATCAACAGAAGAAAAGTACTTATTTTCTCGGCATAATTGAGGGGTGAAAATTTCTGAGGACCGGTCAAAAAAGTGTGTCGCGGATTGTCGCAAAAGCTCAGAAATTCTACTCTGAGCATACCCCTACTTGGAGCAGAACAATGATCGAACGAGTGGAATATCGTGGCTGGAAAAATAACTTGCGTATCGCAAACGGAAGTTTTGAACTGATCGTGACCCTTGACGTTGGCCCGCGTGTGATTGCCTATCGCAAGCAAGGTGGTTTTAACGTGATGAAGAATTACGACGAGATGATGGGTGGCACGGGCGAAGCGGAATGGCAGATACGGGGCGGGCATCGCTTTTGGCTTGCACCCGAAGACCTAACCCGTACCTACTACCCCGATAACAACCCTGTGTCGTCGGTGGAACTCACACCCCTTTCGGCTCGGTTTGTCCCGCCACCCGAACGCCAATACGGTGTCCAAAAAGAGATGGAGCTAACCCTTTCCGAAACGGGTTCCAAAATCGAAGTCAAACTCACGGTCACCAATATCGGCAACGAACCGACCGAACTCGCTCCGTGGGGACCGACCGTGATGGCCCCCGGTGGAATCGAGATTCTCCCTCTTCCGCCGAAGTTCAATCACCCCGGTCACCCCTTGAAAGCGAAGTCACCCGCCGACTTTGCCCCGACGCTCAAAATCATCCCGTGGCAGTATTTTGATTTTACCGACTCGCGATGGACCTTCGGCTCGCGTTATATTTTCCTTCGCCAAGATAAGACCAAAGGACCAACCAAGATCGGCTTGGGGCATCCCGTTCCTTATGTGGCCTACTGGAACGAGGGGACGCTTTTCGTCAAGCGATTCACCCACGTTGAAGGGGCAAACTACCCCGACCTTGGAACGAGTTACCAAACCTTTAGCAACGAAGATATGCTTGAAATGGAAACCGTCGGTGTGCTAACAACCCTTTGGCCAAGCCAGCAAGCCTCGTTGGTCGAAACGTGGGAACTCTTTACCGACATCCCTGAAATACGAACCGAAGAAGATGCCGATAAAATTCTTACGCCACTTTTGGGATAATGTGCGGTTGGGTTTTGTTTTTGCGAATCGTCGAATAGAGTGCCGATTTATTGAGGTTCTATTATGCTCCGGGCCATTCCTTTTATTTGCTTGTTTCTGACAACCTGTTCCTCTGTGTTTGCAGACGAATCAAAAATCATGGAAGGATTCAAGAAACACAAGCCGACGATTGAACGTGACACCAAATCGCTCGATAAACCGATTGTTGCGGTTGAGTTCAAGAACTCGACTGAGGCGATCCCCGTAGAGGTTCTGGAATCGCTCAAAGGGTTATCCAAACTCAAACGGGTTTTTATCTTTGTTCGGGCAGAGCATTTGGAGACACTTGCCAAACTTGAACAGATTGAAACCCTCTCTGTCAACATTACACCTTTCGATCCTGCGTCCCTGAAGCACCTTGCGAAGCTCAAAAATTTGAAATCACTTGTGATTCTGAATAACCAGATGACCGATGAGGGGATAAAATCGCTCGACAAATTAACAGACCTTGAAATCTTGGAACTGCAAGGATTCTTCACTGGGGTTGGCTTGAAGGAGTTAGTTGGATTGAAAAAACTAAAAGAGCTTCATCTTCGATCCCCCCAGATCGTCGATGAGCATGCGAAGGCGCTCGGACAATTCACAAGCCTTGAAAAGCTCTCGCTCAATCAGAATAAACTCACGCATGCGATACTTCCAGAACTTGCCAAGTTGGACAAGCTGAAAGAACTTGCGATCAACGAAACAGCTATTCCTCATGGCGATCTGGAAAAGCTCGAAAGGATCAAGACCCTGAAAAAAATCTCTTTCGAGACACAGAAAATCACCGATGCAGTTTTGATTGGTTTGGGAAAAGCGAATCTCATTCATACACTCGAACAAGCAACGAATGAGAAGAACCTTCCTGCCGAAAGCCCGTTAGATGTTCACACATTAGCAATGTTCCAAAGCAAAGTTTCTTTTGCAAGTGCGTCGGCTCTCGCAGGTCTGAAAAACCTTCGGCTCTATCAAGTACCCCTTGATTCCGTTAGCGACAATCTCCTTTTGGAGCTTGATAAAATCGGTTTGTTATACGCTCTTATGAACTTCACTACCGACACCAAAGTGCGTCCGAAATCACTTGCCGATGTAACCCGTGTAAACCTCGTTCGCACGTATATAAGAGGGGGGGCGTTACAGGTCTTGGCAAAAGCGGAAAAACTTCAAGTCCTGAATCTTTTTGAGGTAAACCCGAAAGAACCGATTTCCAGATTAGACCTCAAACAACTCCCCAAACTCCCCAAACTTGAGACGCTTCAACTGAGCCCCAAAGATGTCAACGACGCGAACGTAAAAATCGTCGTCGAACAAGGTCTCTTACAGGCGTTGGAGCTTCACGAATCGCGAACACCTCTCACACCTGTTGCAAAAACTCTCGAAGATCGCAAGTCCCTCTCGCTCATGCAGGTCACCCTCACTCCGTATTTGCAAGAACAATTTGCCGCGTTTAAGAACGTCGAAAAGCTTTCTTTCAATCCGACGGGGATGACTGAAAAAGAACTCAAAGCAATGCTGGACGCCTATCCCAAGTTATCTGAGCTTGATGTAGGTATTTCGACGTTGCCCACCAAAATTTACCCTTTGCTTGCAGGTTGTAAGGAATTGACCGAGATTCGACTTGAAAAAGCCCCGTTGACCGAAGAGGGTTGCAAAGTCCTTGCCGAACTCCCGAAACTCAAACGGGTAACCATATCGAACACAAAACCAACCGAAGCAATGCTTCAACTTCTTGCAGAATCGAAGTCGATCAAATTCATTAGGGCTGTGAACGTGCCAATCAGCAACAAACTCATCAAAGAGCTACAGAATAAGGGGATCACAGTATCTAAAGGGTAGCACACGGATTGTTTGCTTCCCCTTTCAAAAACCGCGCAAGGACTTCTAAATCGTCGGGGGTGGAAGCTCGCAAGGCATGGAGCATCGCCAGTTGGAGCATTTCGATATCGTTTTGAAACGCTACGCCATCCTTCATGCTCTGGGGGACTTGGTTGCCCACTGAAATCCAACAGACGTGCAAGAGTTGCTGTTTCGTTTGACGAATAACCTCACGTTGGTACTCTTTTTCATTCTCGCTAACTTGCTGAAAAAATTGCTCCCGTTCCTCATGCGTTGCAAGGCTCGGCCGCGATTCACGATAGTCAAGTTCGCTCTGGAGATCGTCGGATTCTTCAGGATTCATATGTGCTTCGCAAATCGTAGGTTGGCAACGGACCCTACCGCATCCTTGCGGTTCGAGGCTATTTTGGAAGGTTAGTTTAGGGTTAGCAGGCCCGATGTTTAACTCAGCGTAGCCGAAAAATATAGGGGTTATCCAGACAATCCTCTCCCTACCCCAAGATTCTCAAGGAGAGCGGAAAAACACGTCGCCAAAAACCGCTTACTTTCTCGACCTTTTTTCCATCCCCGTTACTTCTTCCCTTCTTTTTCGCGTTTCTTCTTCGCTTCGTTGGCGATGCCTTCGACCTCGAAATAATGCCCGATCACGGCAAGCCACATGCCGATTTCATCCCAGCCACTCACGGTTACGCCGCCCAGAATAACTCCGGACATTTCGTCGGTACTACCTTCGCCCCATTTGATGAGCTTCGGCGGGTTGAATGGATTGCGTGGATTGTCGGCGGAGTTATCCCAGAAGAACTCGGACTTCACGACGGTCCCTTTGGGAAGGATGATCGGTTTCTTGTAGGTGTAAGTGTCTTGCCAATTAAAATCCCAATCGTCGATCTGCAAAAGGTTCTTGGTTGTGCCGTCGGGAAGCTCGGCCCAGACCTTCGTCTTTTTGCCAATCGTGTGCATGTGTGCCCATGCGGTTTCGATTTTGAAATCGCAACCGAGCTTGAAGCTATCGGTGCGTTTGAACTCTTTTTCACCCGCAGGGATGTAAATATCGTTGTTCCCCAAAAGGATGAGATTCGGGTTCCGTTTGGGTTTATCCTTGCTGAAATAAATGCCGATCTGGGGTTGGTCGGTTTGCTCTTTGCCGATGGGGTGATAGTGCATTTGCAAAACGATATCCGACCCCTTGGCGAGGGTGATACCAGCTTCAATATCGGGATCGAATCGGGTCATCTGACCGGGGGCATATCCGGGAAGGAACCCTCGCGGAATAAAGCCCGGTCCACCGAAATTCGGGTAATGGTCGCCGCCGTGTTTCTTGGCTAATGCCCGTGCTGTGCCACTCCCGTCGAGCATGGGAACGGCATGGTGAGCTACCTTTCGGTTACTTGGCAACACTTGCACCGCTTTGATGTACTTATCTTCTTTGAAGTCGAGCGGGAGTACAAAGTGAACGTAAATATCCGGTCCTTCTGCGGGGATTGTGAACGGTTTCGCAATTTGAATCACAAGGTCCGGTTTACCTAAGTGCCACCCTTTCGGATAATCGGGCATTTTTGGAAGGTCTTTGGCGTCCCCTTCGGGTGCGCCTGCTTCGGCCCATGCTTTGATAGTGGCGATCTGTTTTGCGGTCAGGTTGCGTGCATTCTTAAAGGTGTCATGCCCTTCCGAGGGCTTCCACGGAGGCATGATCTTTTTCTCGGTGATCTTGGCAATTTGCTTGGCCCGTTTGCGAGCGTCTTCGTAAGTGACGAGAGCGAACGGCCCGACCTCGTCGGCACGGTGACACGTTGTGCAGTTTTCAAAAAGGATCGGTGCCACATCTTTGGTAAACGTGGGATCGGCACCTTGTGCAGGCAATGCACTCAGTAGACCGAGAGCGAGTACGCCCCCAGCAAGGGTTGTTGAATAACGCATAATTATCCTTTGATGAACTGGCACACTCAAACCAGTGTGCCGATTATTTGGGTGTTGTTGGAAAATCAATATCACAGCCGATTGCTTTTGTCCGAGGGGTCGCAACCGCCTTACCCGCAAGCACGCTCTCGATGGCATCGCGTAAATCGGGACTGGTCACCTGTTCGCGTCGCTTGCCAAAATCGATGTAGCGGTTATCGATACGGCCTTTGTAAAGTACCTCCCCTTTTGGAGAAATCACCGCACATTCTGGTTTAACCGAGGCTTCGATCTTACGAGCAAGGGTCATCTTTGGATCAAGAATCACGGGGCAATCGAACCCGTATTCTTTGGCATGTTTGCGAGCGTCTTCGAGCTTCAAATCCGAATCGGCATAGACCAAACAGAAGGCCACTTTCTTAGCCGAGTATTTATCCGTGATACGGGTAATCTCTTGGGCATAGCCGTTGGAAATCGGGCAATCGTAACCGATGAATACGAAGACAAGGGCTTTATAATCATCGGGATTCGGAATCGAGTATTTCCCGCCCATCACGTTAACGAATTCTTCTTTTTCAAACTTAATCGGCTCTTTGGAGAAGGAAGAATCTCCCTGCCCCAAAAAAAGGAAAGCACCGAGTAAGGACGAAAAAAACAGCGACTTCCGAAACATCAGCAAACCCCGCAACCGGATTAAAGGGAGATACCTTTAGTTTTAGCACGGGTTTCAGAAAAAGCCCGAATTCGGGAGCCGAGCTTTTGCCAACCCCCTCGAAGCCCGATGCCCGATTTTTTCCGGTCTCTCTCTTTCCAATTCGGCGAAGTCCCATAAATTCACGTTGGAACGTCATTACCATTTTTTGGAGAACCTATGCGTACTTTCGCTATTGCTTTGCTCGCTGGCCTTATTGGTTTCAGCACCGCTTTCTCGGCCGATGAAGACAAGAAGATTGTTGGCACTTGGGAAGTGGTTAAATCTGCCGATGCTGCGGCAGGTACGCTCATCACCTTTACCGATAAGGGTAAACTGCGGATCGTCTTCAAAAAAGAGGGTGGAAAAGACACAACCTACGAAGGGTCTTACGAAATCAAAGGTAAAAAACTCATCACCAAAGTCGAGTTCATGGGCAAAGTGAACTCCGAAGAAGTTGAAATCACCGATCTGACTGACGATAAACTCGTTACCAAAGATAGCAAATCGAAAGTGGACGAACTCAAGAAAATCAAAGAGAAAGGTAAGAACTAATCCTTTTGATTCACAGACCACCCCTCGGACCCCAATCGTTCCGATTGGAGTTCGTTTTTTGGGTTCTAACGGCGTAGCAAAAACTCTTTCGAGTTAATCAGTCCCCAGGCAATATCTTCAAGGGCTTGGCGTTTATCTTCGGCTTTATCGAAGTAGTTGCCAAGTTTATTCATCTCGGCGGGTGAGGGGTTTCGGCTCAATGCTGCAAGGAAAAGCCAACGGATCATTTCTGGGTTTGTTTTCTCCATTTCGAGCATTTGACCGAGGCGATTCTTCGGTTCTGTTAGTAACGCATTGACCATCTCGCCTGCAATCAGTTGTGCGGTTTGGGCAAGGCCCACATCGTCCGATCGTTCGCATTCACACGTTAATAGCCGTTCGGGTTTGCCGAACGATTTCAAGAATTTTTCAGCCATGCCATTTCGACCACCCCGCCGAAGGTCTTGGGGCATCGCTGCGAGTTGTCCTGCCCGTGTCCCTTTCGGATAACCTGCAAACTTGGGTTTATTTCCAAGCACTTGCGATACGGCATCAAGCAGTTGCTCGGCTTCAAGGGGTTGAATAATCGAACGCGAGAAATGGGCTTGCTCATCGGGTATCTTCGGATTACCAAGCGAAGAGCGTTGGTAAGTATCCGAGGTAAGAATGAGCTTCATCAGCTTGCGTAGGTCGAACCCGTCGCGCACAAATTGGGCAGCAAGGGCATCGAGTAACGGGGCATTCGCAGGGGGATTGGTTGCCCGGAAATCGTCGTTGGGTTCGACAAGCCCTCGCCCGAAAAGGTGGAACCAAACCCGATTGACTTGGGCTTTGGCGAAGAATGGATTCTTCGGATCAGCCACCCAATTGGCAACAGCGTCGAGCGGGTCCACTTCGTCCGAAATCGCAGTGGTAATATCAAGGGCACGCGGTTGCATGATGTTTCCCGTGCGAGGGTGTTTCAATCCGCCTTGCCGTTTGAGATAAACGATCTGCTCGCCATCGAATTCGTGCTTGTCGAGTTCATCACGACGCGAGTTGCTGAGAATGCGATAATCGATCTTCCCGAAGTGGGCAGCAAATTCGTGATAATCGTCCTGTGTCCAACGGTCAAACGGGTGATTATGACATTTCGCACATTGAAGCCGAATGCCCAAAAACACCTGAGCGACCGATTCCGAACGGGCATAAGGTTCACGAATCGCCCGATAGAAATTCGTTGCAGGGTTGCTATAGGTGCTACCCTTTGCCGAAAGAATTTCGCGTGCCAGTTCGTTCAACGGTTTACCGTCGCGGAACGATTGCCGTAAGTATTGTTGGAAGACCCGTACCCCTTTTCGGTCAAGGCTCTTTTCTTCGTTGTGCAGCACATCGCCCCATTTCTGGGCCATGAAGTCGGCAAACTCGGGCCGTGCAAGAATCTCGTCAATCAAACGGGTTCGCTTATCTGGGTTTTTATCGTTCAAGAATTTACGGGCCTCATCTGCACTGGGAAGAATCCCGAGCGTATCGAGAAAGACCCGTCGGAGAAACATCGTATCGTCGGCTATCTCAACAGGGGGTATCCGCAAAAGCTCTAACTGTGCGTTGACCTTTTCGTCCACAAGGTTCGTTGCTTTCGCAATCTTCACAGGAGGACGTTCAGAGAGAAAATAGATCGAGACCGGAACCTGTTTATCGAGATACCGAACAACGACGTTCAATTCACCTTCACCGGTTTTGACAATCTGGCCATCGTTGGAGATTTTGGCAAGCCCTAATACCGTCGGGTCGTACACGGCGAGTTCACGAACGTCTCGGCTTTTACCGTCGCTGAAATGGGCCACCACTTTGAGAGCGAACTTCGATTCTTTGGAAAACGATATATGTTCTCGCGGGGTGATTTCGAGATTCTTGAGTGTCGGGCTACTTTCGCCATCGTCCGGACAACCCGACGAAATCCAGTTTTTCAAAATCTTGTAATCGAGAGAATCGGTACTGAATCGCGGTCCCCCTTCGTGCGAAACCGTACCAGCCGCCTTTTTAAGAAGCAGGCTTTCTTCGGGGTTACTCACGCTCACACGCCGACCAAGACCATCACGAAGCAGCACACCCCGATCCAATAACGGGTCTTCCCCACGAAGCGAAAGTTTCAGGCCGCCTTTACCATTGAGATTGCCATGACACGCCCCTTGATTGCACCCCGCCCGTGTGAGTACGGGCATAACCTCCGTGCGAAAGGAAGGGGTATCCGCAAAGCTCAAAGGAGCAGAGAGTAACACGACAAGGAAAGAAAATCGCATAGCTCGCATTCAAGAAGGAGGGTTAGATATTAGGATACCCAGCCAAAAACGAAAATGCCAGCAGAAAAACGGGGTGGGGTCACGGTTTCAGCAATACCTCGGACCTCAAGGTATTTGCTCTTGCGTTACCTCGGACCTTGAGGTATACCCCATCCCACTATGAGCAACCGCAAAGAAAATGACTTTCTCAATGGGGTACCGGAGCTTTTGATTCTTCGGCTTCTCGACAACAAGGCCATGTACGGCTACGAGCTCGTGCAAGCGATCCGCGAGGATTCGCAAGGGGTGCTGACCTTCGGTGAGGGCTGCATTTACCCGATCTTGCATCGTCTCGAAGCCGATGGACTTGTTCTCGGGAAACGCGACAAGGTCAACGGTCGAAGTCGGGTCGTGTATCACCTGACTGAATCGGGCCGAAGCCGTTTGAGCGTGAGTACAACGCATTGGGAACGTCTTTCACAATCTATCGCCAAAATGTTACAAGGGGGCAGCAATGGATCGCCAGCCTTGGCATAACCGCTTGAACCGCGAGCTATCCAAACAAAGGGTGCCGACCCGTTTGCGATTGCGATACCTTGCCGAGTTACAAGAACATGCAGAAGACCTCATGGAGGAGGAAAACATGCAAGAAACTTTGTTAGAAGAACGCTTGGGCAACCCAGAGAATGTGGCCCAACAGATCGCCGACGAATGTCGCCGATCAAGCTGGACACGGCGTCACCCGTTAGTGATGTTCGGCCTACTACCGATCCCCGTTTTACTCGGCGGGATGTGTGCAACGATCTTGTTCATTTGGATTGCTTTGGGGCTTCCCGTTTTGATTATGGATCAGTTCGGTAAGGAACCCTCACGCCCTGCAACGATCATTGCAGTTACGATTGTCTCTTACCTGTTGCGGTTTGTGCCGTTCGTTATGGCGATGGTGTTTTTCACCCGTCGCTATCTGCGATCTGGAGTGAACCGTAGGTGGTACGCTCTAGGGGCAGTACAGGTGTTATTCTTTGCAGTGACGTTTTTCTCAAACCTACGATTGAGCGATGAACTGGGCCAATCACAATTCGCCGTCGGCTTTGCGTGGATGTACCCGATCATCGAACAGGGGTTGCGTGCCACCCTCAGCGTGTTGTGGAAAGGTTCGCAATTCTGGCAACTGCTTGTGCCGGTTCTCTGCGCAGGGGCAATGTTCTGGAAAGAGGCCCGACATAAACGAGCAATTGTGTAAGGGAGTTGAGCGGAAAAAGGCTTGTGCAAGAAGTTGAAGTGACCTGTCTTCCCCCTCTCCCACAGGTTCAGATATTGGTCAGGTTCTACTGACGGTTCCCGTTTGGTCTTAAAAATCACTCCCGTATTCTTCGAGAACTACGAGTGTTTTGAAGTTGCGCCGAAGGTTGCAAGATAATGAGAGCGAAGCTGTTTTCCTTAGCCCATCCGCGCAAGCGGTGGGACGGAGGCAGCGACGACAACGGCTTCCCAAAAAACACACCAAACCCTACAAAATACGATGAATTTGTTCCTTTCCGAGAAACCCAATCCCTATATTTGGTTTTTTGGGAAGCCGTCAAAGTCGCTGCCACCGCCCCACTGCTTGCGCAGGTGGGCTAAAAAGCATCGTTCCCGTTTTTGCCTTGCTGACCTTTTGTAAATGGTTATTCTATAACGATTTCCGTTATTCTGATCCATATCAGCGCAACTTCAAAAAGCGCAAGCTACGGACGAATGTCTCTGGCTTATTTGAGGAGAAAATGGATTCGTGGAGTTATCAAAATCGTCAGCATAGATTGCCTGTTCGATTCGGAAAAACGTGTCGTTTTTGGTACTCATCCCTTTCGTCCATAGCTTGCGATCCGGTCTAACAATCGCACTTCTGTCATCATTTCAGGTCACTTAATTCTCCAAAATCGCTCCGAACCGCGAGTACACCATCAGCCGAAAGGAAAGCCCCGCTACTTCTTGGGTGGGCGTGGGAGTTGCGGGGAAGAGCCTCCTTTTGGCGTGACGGCTTTGGGTGGATCGGTGAGGGTTGCTTCTTTGGGGATCGGTACGGTTGTGATCGGCACAGGGGTCGAAGATTTCACTTCGGGGACTGGCGTTTTCACAACGGGTTTAATCGCTTCGCTAACCAATACGACAAGCGAGAAAGGTTGAACCAGAAGCTCCGAGCCGAAATCGATTTTGGGGCCGCTATCTTCCGCCCAAAAATCGTTCGGCGTCTTTTGGGCCGTGTCAATTGCCAAACGCCACAAGCGACCCGTTGGCGAAGGGGGTACCACAAACGGGGTGGACTCATCATTACCGTTAATGGCAACGTAAATATCGCGGTCGTGTTCCTTACCTAAAAGATCTTCTCGATCCGAAAACCGACCATCCAACGAATACGCAATCACCCGCGATTGCTTCGAGAAATCCGGCTCGTTTGGTTCGACCCCGTGCCAATGAATATCAGCAAGTGGGGAAAGCCCTTCGGGTATTGGCGATTGAATCTGCGGACTGGGCGCATTCTCCACCGCCCCGACACTCCACGGGCTTAGAGGTCCAACAAGGAACGCTCGGCGACGTAACACGGGATGACGTTTGCGAAAGTGGATCATCTCACGGGTAAATCGCAGAAAGTCGGCGTTCTTGGTTTCCAAACTCCAATCGACCCACGAAAGCTCGTTATCTTGGCACCATGCGTTGTTGTTCCCTTGTTGGGTTCGCAAAAATTCGTCGCCTGCAAGGAGCATTGGCACCCCTTGCGAAAGCAGTAGCGTCGCCATCATATTTTTGGCTTGGCGTTGTCGGATTTCGATAACCCGACTATCGCTAGTAGGACCTTCGACCCCGCAGTTCCACGAATTATTGCCGTCCCAACCATCGCGATTATCTTCGCCGTTTTCTAAATTGTGTTTGCGGTTATAAGAAACCAGATCGTTCAAAGTAAACCCGTCGTGGCAGGTAACGAAGTTTACCGAGTGTTTTGGCCCCCGTCCGTTGGATTCGTAAAGGTCCGAACTTCCGCAAAGACGGGTTGTTAGTGCCCCAATCATATCGACGTCACCCCGCCAGAATCGGCGTACATCGTCGCGGTATCGGCCGTTCCATTCACTCCAACGATCCCCAAACGGGAATCGCCCCAAGTGATCCAAACCGGCCGCGTCCCACGGTTCGGCGATGAGTTTCGTATCGCGAAGGACGGCATCTTCTGCGATCATTTCGACCACAGGGGGTTCGACCAACACATGCCCGTTTTTGTCACGTCCCAAGATACTAGCAAGGTCAAACCGGAACCCGTCAACGTGCATATCGCTGACCCAGAATCGCAAGCATTGCAAGATTAAGTCACGCACAAGGGGATGATTGCAATTCATGGTGTTACCCGTTCCGGTGAAGTTCTGGTAACGCCCGTCGGGGGTAAGCAAATAATAGATCGAGTTATCCAATCCTCGGAAGGAGAAAGTACGCCCCCGGTCGTCACCTTCACCCGTATGATTAAAGACCACATCGAGCCAGACTTCGATACCAGCTTCGTGGAAGGCTTTGACCATATCCCGAAATTCGCGTATCTGTTCGTGCTTTTCGCCGGACGCTGCGTAGCTCGCTTTCGGGGCCGAAAATGCAATCGAGTTATAGCCCCAGAAATTGCGGTTGCGATGACCCGTGCGAGGATTCACAAACGGGCAATCGCATTCGTCAAATTCGTGGATAGGCAGAAGCTCGACGGCATTGACGCCAAGCCACTGGAGATAAGGAATTTTCTCGACCAACCCTGCAAAGGTCCCCGGTGCTGCAACCACGCTATTTTGATGACACGTAAACCCGCGAACGTGCAATTCGTAAACGATAATATCTTCGGCGGGGATGCGTGGCGGGTGATCGTCACCCCAATCGTAGGGGGTTCCCCGTCGATACAAACTGCGACGGGCCGTGCGATGCCGGTCAAGCTCACAGGCTGCCCCCCACGTTCCCCCGTTCGAGAGCAAAGGCGAGGTCGGATCGAGCAACACTGCCGAAGGATCGTAGCGATGTTCCAATCCGGTGGGACCATCGACACGATAGCCATATTGGAAAGTGTTTGGTAAACCGGCAATCGTGATATGCCAAAGGTCGCCCGTCCGATTTTTCAGAGGATCGAGCGGGATATTCACAATCGATTCACCGGTATCGACGGTTTCAATAACCAGCGTGACCGAAGTTCCATGCCTACATAACAAAGCAAAGTTCAGCCCTTGTGTCGAAGTCGTTACCCCGAGGGGTAAAGGACGCCCGCGATAGTAGGCCAACTTGGGGGGGGAATTGGTGGATGATTCAGACAACAGCAACCTCACATAAAGTCGGGCCGGACGTTAGGTTATGTTATCAAGGCAACTGGAGAAGGGAACCGTTGAAGGGATCGGGAGTCGTACTCGTCTTCAGGTCGTTTTTCTTGTCGCGGGGTTTTTCGTCGCTGAGTTCCGTGAAGCAATACACGGGAACGACCTTCCATCCGCCGGGACAATCGCCGAATAACCCGACGAGCGTCAGAGTTTTACCGTCCTCTTGGATTGACGGGAGTAGCGACACCGTCAGCGAGCTTCCGTCCTTGAGTTTCATTTCGCATTCGATACTGCCATCTTTGCCATCGCGTGCGCCGACCTTCATTTGCGTGATCGTGTCGAATTCTACTTTGAGGGTTTTCTTGAACATCAAATAGGTTAAAGGTTTTTCTTCACCTGTTGGCGTTTTGTAAAGGGGTTTGGCATTCTTGAGCGTGTGAATGAATGGGGGAGGGACGGCCCCTTTCTTGGCGGCCTCACCCGGAACCGAAATGAAAAGTTCTTTTCCTTCGGGTTCCTTTTCGGCAGCCTTCGCCGAGGGGAACTTGATCGACTTGATTCCCCCTTTGAGAACCCCCCCCTTGAATTTCACATCGGCGACGCCGGATTTGCCTTGATCGATCTCGGCTTCGATGGTGATGTTATTAAACCCTTCGTAACGCATGGTTGCTGCAATGGGGTTTTCGCAACCCGCAACCGAAACGTTGGCAACAAACTTTTCGGGGTCGTACTCGATCCCTTTTACACGGCTGACGGGTATGTAGGTCGAGATACCCAACTTGTAAGAGGTCGAACCGACTTCACGAATATCGAACACCTCTGGCTTGCCATCGACAAAGGTGAGTTTGCGAGTACCCGAAGTGAGCTTCCACTTGTTAAGTGTGACCTCCTTACCAGAGGGGTCCACAATCGTGGGGGATTTGGGCGCCTCGTCTGCTAAAAGGACAAGGGTTCCTAAGAGAATCGAACAGAGTGATAGTGTACGCATAGAAAAGCTATGTTAGGTTGGCTTTGCTCATCCTACAAGCTAAGTTATGTCAAGAAAATAGCCCGCAAAAGATTCGGGGCGAATCCTCCCAGACCTCCCAAGCTCTCTAATCGGTACATTTCAACTCTTCGGAACGACCATTCTGAAAAAAGGGCATAAATGGATTCAAGCACCACGAAAGGGGAACGTAAGATCGAAGTGTGGTATTGTTGGAGGATTCAACTATGATCGGAACTCGTTCCCTTGCGGTGCTTCTGCTCACCTGCCTTGTGCTGAGCGGTGGTTGCAGACAAAATCGCGCCTATGTCGGTCGCACACCCACTCCCCCACCGGGACGCCCTCGCACGATTCCACCGACTGCGATTCCTGACCTTCCGCCCGCACCTGCACCGGAATTTGGTGTTCGTGGCGGTGAGGGTCCGAAGTATACTCCTCCCCGTGCCGAACTCCTTTTGCCCGAACCTATTCCACCCGCAAAACCGGAATCGAAATATCCCGCCCTTGAGCCGATTGAATCACGGGTTACGCCCCCCTCTGTAAAGTCCTCGCCAATCAAGCCCGATGCCGTCGTTCAATCCCCTTCGCGTTTGCCGGAATTGCCTCAAAGTAAATCAGCAACAACCCGTATTCCTGATGTGAAAACCGACCCCGTTAGTCCTGACCCGTTTTGGAAGAACGACAACGTGACCGATAACACTCTCAAGCCTATCGGGATCGAAGAATTTACCCGTCTGGGTGACGGGTTGTATATCTCTCGCCGACCGGATATCGAAGGGCTTGACTGGCTTCAAAAATCGAAGTTTACCTCGGTCATGTACCTGCGACAATCAAACGATGATGATTCTTCCGACCAACGACAGGCCGAAAAAAGAGGCTTGCAATACTCGTCGCACATAATCGCTGCCGACACCATTAACCTTGCCATCATTAAGGAAATCTCAAGCACAATCGGCGATAGTAAACAACGCCCGATGCTCATCTACGACCGAGACCGCTCCCTTGTCGGCGTGGTGTGGTATTTGCACCTTCGCACAGTTGATGGATTAACCCACAGCGAAGCCTCTCTGAAAGCTCGTTCAATGGGCTTCAACCCCGACGGGACCGCCAATCAAAAAGCCCTCGCCGTTGCAGCAAAAGGGCTATTCACCGAGTGAACCATAATCGCACCTCAAGACTTGAATGATAACGAAAGCAACGGAGACTTTGTTTGCTCGGAGTTTCTTCGGTGGGTTGCATCCTTCACTTTTCTTGAATTCGCGTCGTTTATTCTCACTCCTTCAGTTCAAATGAAAGAGTCGTCCAGAAGGATTCCCATTCGTGGTCGGCCTTTTTCGGACGGGTCATGTGTGTGAGTCGAATAGTCATCAAGCCCGTTTTTGCCAACGGTATCAGTGCTTCACCCTTTTCGTTTGTGCGTACCGTGCCAGAAGGAGGCTCCCCATCACCGGGGTGATCCCAACCTAACGGGGCATTCGCCAAAGGTTTTCCTTGAAATAGCACTTTGACGGGAAGGGTATCGCCGACCTTAAGGGTAAAGGGGTTTTTCGTCGGAATGATTTCAAGGGGCAAACCGATTTCTTTACAAGGGTCGCCTGTCTTTCCATTGCCGACACGGAATAGCACTTTGGGGGATTTGCTGTATTGCTCGACTCCCTCTTTATCCAAAGTCTTCTCTTTGACTCGTTCCAGATAGATATGAGGCATCCCATCACTCACAAGGTAAGCATTGAATCTCTCGGCCGAAAGAGTGATGATCCGCTTGCGGGTCGTTACTGCACCGATGTATATCCCCTCTTTTTCGGGGGTGAACTTCATCAGGCCCGAGGTCCCTTCTTTGCCATCCGCATCAAGTATAAGTTCTTTGCCATCGGGTGACACGAGTACCCGCTTGGTAAACAATGAGGTATCCGGAGCCGATTCGCTGACCGGAAAATCCATCCCCGAATTGGCTTGGATATGCGATACTTTACCCAACGTGATTTTTGGATGTGGAATCAACCACAGGTCGTGCCCAAAGGTAGTCGATGCTAGAATAAGCAAACAAACAGAAGTTAATCGAAGCATGAGTTTTTCTCGACGAGTTAAAACACTGAAATAATAGCATATCGTAACGCTGGACATTTCAGAACCAAGCAACTTCCTTTTTCCTACAAAGACAACCTTCTTCAAACTCAAGGAGTTTTCACAATGAAACGATGGTTACCGGCGTTTTTGATTGGCTTGGCAGTGGGTGTGGGTGGCTATGCGATTGCTCAACACGGTCACGGCGATAAGGGGCCAATCGTGAAGGTTGTTTCTTCGGTTGATATCGAAGAAGAATTCGGCGGCAAGAAATCGAAGGCAACCACTTTTGAATTGACGTTCGAGCCGGGGGTGGGCAGCGCCCCTCATCGTCATCCCGGCCCTGTGTTCGGATACGTTGCAGAGGGCGAGTTTGAATTTGCTATCAACAACGAGAAACCCAAAAAACTCAAGGCCGGTGAATCCTTCTACGAACCTACAATGGCCTTGCACTCGACCGCAAAAAATCCCAGCGACAAGAACAAGGCAAAGGTCATCGCCGTGCTGATCCATGCCCGCGACGCCAAAGACCTCGTCATCCCTGAACCCGCCAAGAAAGACAAATAGGGTTTCCTCCTCCGGCGAGAATCTCCCCCTTGACTTGTCCCTCTAAGAATAGAGAAGCCCTAACCCTCACAAGGAAAAGTCATGTCCCGATTTTGGCAACACTTTGTTGGCGAAGCCGATTCGATACCAACATCCTCCTCGAATACCCTTGCGGGGAATCCCCCTGCCCTGACCGATGATTACGCTGATCTCGATCCGATGTCACGGGTCATCGTCTCCGTTTGCGACCGCCTTCGGCCAACTGTAGTGAACCTTCGCGTTGGTAGGGATGGCCGTGAAGGTACGGGTTCCGGCGTGCTGTTTACTTCCGACGGTTACTTGCTCACCAATCATCATGTCGTTGGCGATACGGATCGCGTGCGTGTGCGTCTCTCGGATGGTACCGAAGTTCGGGGCGATGTGATTGGACGTGACCCGTGGAACGATCTTGCTGTTGTGCGTGCAGAAGGTGACCGCTACCCCTTCGCGGAGTTGGGAGATTCTGGCAAATTGCGTGTCGGGCAACTGGCACTTGCAATCGGTTCGCCTCTCGGGTTTGAATCGACCGTTACTGTTGGGGTGGTCAGTGCGTTGGGTCGAACCCTCCGCAGTGCGGGCGGATACTTGGTCGAGAACATTATTCAAACTGATGCTGCACTTAATCCGGGGAACTCCGGCGGGCCTTTGGTCGATGGCAAAGGTCGCGTGATCGGGATTAACACGGCGGTCATTCAACCGGCACAGGGGCTTTGCTTTGCCGTCCCCATCAACACGGCGAAAAACGTGATACCCGACCTTCTAAAGCATGGCCGAGTCCGCAGAGGCTACTTGGGTTTACAAGGGCGCCAAGTGCCAATTCCTTTGGGGTTAGGGCGTCGCTTCGGAATCGAAATGGGATCGGGTGTGGAAGTTGTGGGCATTGAACCGCAAAGCCCTGCTGCGGAAGCTGGCTTACACATCGAAGACGTTATTACACGGTTCGGCGAAGATTCGGTCGAGTCGGTGGACGACCTGCACCGCTACTTGTCCCAAAGCCCGACAAGTCAACCCGTTCTGCTTGGAGTGATACGCAACGGTCGCTGGGTGGAATTAAGCATAACGCCAACGGTGAGTGGGTAACTTAGTCTCGGTTCGCATCGCCTTTATATCGAAAAAGAAAATCTCGATCTTGTACAGACATGTGGCAGCTTGCACATTCGTGCATCCGACCTCGCACGAAATCCTTTTCCGGTTTGAGGGTAACGAATGCGTATTCCCAATTTCCTGCATCAGGAGCGTAGCCGTCTTCGCGTTTAATCATCACGGCATAGGCTTCTAATTCGTTGCTATTTCGCTTATATTTTTCCTTCACGACCTTCGCACCTGTCGGCAAAGGTTCCCCCTTCTGGTAAGCATCGATTGCATTGGGACTAACTCGCACAAGGATGTCGTATCCAGCGTGCTGACCGAGCGTTTTTTGGGCCATTTCTTTCCGTTCTTCTTCATTTGTAATCGCCCTGCACAAAGTTGACAGCGTGTGATCAATCGGAAATCGTTTCTTAGTCGTACTCGGCCAAGACGAAAATTCCGAAGGCTCTGGTACTGCGATATACCCCGAAGATGTTGGTTCAGGAGAGAGTGGCACTTTCGGACCGGTTTTACCGCATCCAGCAACCAACAACGGCAAGAATAATACAAACCATTTTGACATAGCGAAGGCACTCACTGCGGGATACGATACCGATCATTATTATAAACGATTTTGGTTTTGTGGTGAAATGATAGGCAACCAGAAAGACTGTTAGGCCAGTTGCGTTAGCACTGGCTCGGTGACTTTGGGGTATTTCCGGTTGTGATAATCTATCGGTGAAACGTCGATTTCACTGAGCCAGTGCTAACGCAACTGGTCTAACAGGTTCACCGGTAACAAATTTTCACATTACTAACCTCAAAGTCGCTGAGCTAGTGCTAACGCAACTGGCCTAACAGTCTTACCGATAACGTATTATCACTTCACCGACACAAAGACCTTTACATTCAACACATTCCTTTTTTGATATGAACACTTTCGCCCTATTTTACCAACTTCTGATCGTCCTATACTGGTTTTTCGTAGAGAGTTGGAGAAAAGAAAAGTGGGTTGATTACGCTATCAACTCCGGTCGCTAACGCTCCCGGCTCGTGGCCTTTACGGTTTCAGTAGCCTTCGG
>VYLT01000067.1_pt1 | contig 23973 bp, 20 predicted proteins | sample 5114261 | NCBI WGS metagenome assembly VYLT01 (sample SAMN12291815, study PRJNA351875) | freshwater metagenome | isolation source: freshwater lake | place: USA: Michigan, Little Long Lake | collected 2011-07-12 | reverse complement strand
TTTGGAAAACCTTGACGATATTCGGGAACACCTCGGCAAAGAAAGCGAACGTGCCTTGATGGATTTTCACCGTAAGGCACGCGATTGGATTAGCCCACAGGAATTTTACGGAGCCGATGAATCGCATGGAACGCCGAATGCTCACCCGGAATTGCGATTCGATTCCGTGTTGCAAGAGGTCGGCGAGAAAAACACCCGCGACTATATTTCACACCTGATTCACAGTGATTTAGCCACTGAACCTGATAAAACCAGCATCACTTACGGGTTACAAAATTATCTGATGAATGACCCTGCCTACATGCGTTTATACAGCGTCGAAGGGGGGAACGAACGGATCATTCACGAATTGGTCAATCGCATCGATGTGAATTACCGAATGCAACATATCGTGAAAGAAATCACGAAGAGCGATAACAATAAATATCGTGTGTTATCTCAATATAACAGCGAAAATCATCAAGATGATTTCGATTATCTGGTTGTTGCACTCCCTAATAATTATATTCCTGACGTAGAATTTCACGGTTCGCGTCTCTCCTCGGCGATCAAACGACATCATACCTTTTACAATCACCCTGCCCACTATCTTCGATTTACGATTCTGTTCGATTACCCCTTCTGGCGTGGGCAAATGACCGAATCTTGGTGTATGCTCGACCAGTTTGAAGGCTGTTGTTTATACGATGAATCGTCGCGTATACCCGATGCAGAACATGGCGTATTGGGATGGTTACTCGGAGGGGATATTGCTGAGAAATTAAGTAACCTTTCCGACGACGAGTTGATAAATATGGCGTTGGATTCGTTGCCCAAGTTTATCGAACATGGACGAGAACATTTTATCGAAGGCCATGTGCATCGTTGGATTGGGGCTGTGAATGCCATCCCCGGCGGAGTGGTTCCGCAGACCAGCGACCGACGCCACCAACCCGAACCCGTTGAGCATCCCCATCTCTTTATGGTGGGTGATTATTTATTCGATTCGACTCTCAACGGGGTGTTAGATTCTGCGGATTATGTAGCCCACTGGATTGCCAATTTATTGATCGAAAATGCCGGAGATGTAAAATGAACAAGCAACTCGAACCTAAAACAGCAAACGAGAACCCCGTAACCCAAGCCCCACAGACGATGCAGAAAATATCTGTTCAACACGTTGCTTTTGTTAAGGAGGTTAGCCCGACCCAAAAAGTGATTGTCGAGCTTCAAAACCCTGTCAACCGGAAAGCGATATTCCAAACGGCGGAAGGGGGTACGCAATCTTCTCCTAACGATTTTCAGTTAATGACGATTGCTGTGCCGGATACTGATAATCCCGAATGGATAGCGACCGCCAAAGATTGGATTGGCGAGACTTCGTCCCCGATTGTGTTATTAACATTACAAGGAACTCAAATTTTTTGGACTGCGGGTCGCGTTGCCGTTATTGCCAAACCGGAACGGGTCGAAACGATTCAAAAAGCCATCACCGAAACAACGTGGTACGAATCGGAATTGCGTGCAGTTGAAACCGAATTGCAACAGGGGTGGGACACGCTCGGAGCCGATGCCCCTCTCGCATTTGAGTTTGCCGAAAAAGCCATTCGTCAACGTCCACAACTGATGAAACGGTTCCAACAAGTCGTCGCATTGCGAGCAAAACTCGCCCGTATGACCCCGCATATCCTTGCACCCGTGATCTATCCGCCGACTCTTGCCAGTCAGATTGGCGAGCGACTGCGTGAGCGAACCCGTATGCCCGACCGGATTGAGTTTGCCGAAAATCAACTCGAAGTTTACGAACGTGTTTACGAAACCTGTAGTCAACGCTCAAGCGATTACATGCTCTCGCGTTCGAGTAATACCCTCGAATGGTTTATTATCATCCTGCTATTTATTCAAATTATGCTCACAGTGGTCGATCTTCTATCACACTCAGCGAGGTAGTTTGTGCGTTACGCATCAATTGATATCTTGCGAACGATTGCCATTTTCCTCATGGTACTCATTCACTTTCTGGAAAACCTTTCCGGTACAAACTGGAACGTAGCGGGGCTATCTGCGCCGATCTTTTCGTTTCTCGTCGGGATGAGTTATTTTCTCTGGATCGAAGGGCTTGACCGCAAAGGGAAATCGGAACAGGATATTTCTAAAGCATCCATTCGCCGAGGGGCTTTCTTATTCGGGTTAGGGTTTGCGTTCAATATCTTAGTATGGCTTCCCGAAGATACTTTTAATTGGGATATTCTCACACTGGTTGGGGTGGCTTATTTCACACTAAATGTCGCCCGAAAGCTACCCGTTGCGGTGATTCTCTTCTTCTGTGTGATGGTGGTATTTATTACCCCTGTTTTGAAAGCAACTGCGGATTATCAATCGTTTTGGTTGCAAGGCTACTTCGACCCTGATATGATCCTCTCGGATATTGTGTTAGGATTTATTGTTACGGGTTATTTTCCGATATTCCCATGGATTATTTATTCGCTGATTGGTTTTACCGTTGCCAAGCGAATGTTTGTCGAACCCCTGACCCCTGATGAACCCCGCCCGTCCCTCAAGCCCATCGTTGGTTGGGGACTCTGCTTTATTTCGCTCTCGTTTGTTGCAGTGGGCTTCAAGAAATTCGGCCCCGAGTATTCGCTACGCCCCTATATCGAAGGTTGGACAATGTTCCCCGCTTCGACAGAATATGTCCTCACCTCAGTGGGTTGGGCATTGGTGATGTTCGCATTCTTTCACAAAATTATCGACCGTAACAAAGACCCGAATAAGTATAAACGCCTCATCAAGGTCACGTCCATCTATAGCAAGAATTCGCTAACGATGTATGTACTCCACCACGTTGCCCACATCTGGCCCTTGTGGATATACGGGCTTGCAATGAGTGAGGAAGCCACCCACTATTGGCGTATCGCTATGCCAACCTATGTTTCCGTCCCGTTAGCATTTATTTTTATCGCAAGCAGTTATTTCTTATTCCGATGGTGGGACAAAACCCAACGCTCCGGCATCGAAGGTTGGATGCGAAAATGGTGCGACACTTGAAACGCAGTCGCTTGGGGAAGGGTTTTCAGAATGGCCCGAGAGGGACTCGAACAACCCCCGAAATCCCCGAAGAAAACGCAGATTCTGAACAAAACAACGCAAAATCCAACGCACTGCCCAAAATGCCCCCCGATCTTGTCGAGCTTATCACCCGTTGGGACACCCTGCCCGAACCTATCAAGGTTGCTATCCTTGCGATGGTGAAAAGCATCCCTGAGAAAACTTGAACTTGTTGGAAGGGGTTCAAGTTTACCCCGTTGGTTGACCTTCTTGAAAACCCCTATTTTTCTCGAAGAATCAAGCAAGAGGTTCAAGAAGTTCAAGTTATTTGCGTTTATGGGTAGCACTTCGAGCAACACCCCCCACCCCTTTAGGTTCTCTTTGCGAACTTTTCCTTTTCGACCGTATCGGGAACAATCGAGAAACTCGGCAAAGTTTCTTTGGTAACCACAACCCTAAAAAAGGAAAATGCCCCGACTCGAAGGAATCGGTTTAGATCTCTACGCGAATATGAAGAACCGTTTCGCTACAAAAGATCGAAACATGTTTTCAGAGTTGCACGATCTGAAGAGTTTTGGTTTTGAGCGATTGAGTAAGCGAAGAAAGGAGGAAGATAAATGGACGAACCGAAGTTGGAGGATGAGGATTTGATAGCCCTGATGCGAGGGTGTGCCGAAAAGCCGATGGACTTGGCCCCAAGGTTGGTCCTCGCGGACTATCTCGAAGAACATGGTCGCCCCGTTGATGCCAATCTCTGGCGTCGATGTCCCTTCCTTTCCACTGCTGAAGATGCCCGACTCAGTTTTAAGGCTGGTCGTGGAGATGGGTATGGTGATAAATATGGGTATGGAGATGGGTATGGGGATGGAAATGGGTATGGGTATGGAAATGGTGACGGGTATGGGGATGGGTATGGGTATGGAAATGGAGATGGGTGTGGGGATGGAGATGTGTTTGGGTATGGGGATGGGGCTGGGTCTGGATTTGGGGATGGGGATGGGGATGTGGATAAGGAAGATCACACAGCCAACACAATAATGCCACAAGGAGATATTATGATCGGTTTACAGATGTTGATTTACTGTGGAAGAGGATTTGCATGGTTGGGGAAGGTCGAAGAGATGTACACACCCGGAGCTTACAAACTCGCAAACGCTGGGATGTTGATACGAACCGGAGGAACGGCTTGGACTGTGTTAGCTGCCGGTTCTGGTCGGGAATCGATGGTCTATCGCAGAGCCCCTCAAGGCATCGTCTTCACAGGACACGAAATTCATGGAGCCATTCTTTGGGAAGGCGATTTACCCTCGGGAGATGTTGGGTAATTCCATCGACTGAAAAAGCCCGATAAGTGAACGAATTACTTCTGTCTAACTTTCGCTATCATTTCACCCGAAGCTACACCCGAATTTCTCGAAGAATGATAGGTTGTGTCGGGTTCTGTTGGTGTCGGGTAGTCGTTTCCTATCTCAGTTTCTTTTCTACAATGCTGTTTTATTCCTTGCCCCTCACTGGAGCGTCTGACCGTGGGAACACGATTGAGTATCTCTGCCCGAATCATTCATTGGCCTAATCGTTGTGCCTGTTGCATGGAAAATGCCGATACTTGGCACCACGCAAGAGCGAGTAGAGAGAAAGGGGTAAAGGTTATCCACGTTGAATCGAAGAAATGGAAAATCCCCTACTGTCGCCACTGTCTTGAACATGCTGACTTGTTTGAGGAACGGGACGAAATCACCGACCAGAAAGCAAACGGTATTCTGTTTGTTGGGATTCTGTCTGGGATTGTTGCGATTCTCATTGGCGGATTTTGTGGAAGTCTCCTTTTGCGACACGTTCAAGAGAACAACGGCTTTCCACCAATCTTGGCGGTTATTGCCGGTATGATATTTTTTTTCGGCGGTGTTGGATCGATCATCGGCACCGTTGTCCTAACTCGTCGGATGAAAAGAAAGAATGCCGATCTCCGAAAGCAACTCACCACTAAAGCGAAATCGTTACAATGCCCAACCTGTCGATCCGATATCCCCGCTGTTGAATATGAGGGATGGTCGGGAAGTATTCATACATTCTGGTTTGCAAACCCGAACTTTGCGAAAGACGTGAAACAACTTAACGCCGAAAAAGTGTTGGACTGAGAATAAGAAAGTCGATTCCAGAATAATCACCTAGTCGCAGAATCTGCCCGTTTATACTTTTTGAACACTTTTGAAACACATTTGAAGCACCCGCAAAAGTGTAAGTTCATCGAGAATTTACGGCAAATCTGAGCCGTTTCGGGTTACACTTTTGAACTTTTGCGGGAATAATGACCAAGAAGGAGCCGAAAAGCCATGAATACGAAGAAGCCGGCAATCAAGAAGGTCAAAGAAGCAATCACCCTTTCGCAAGGTCGAGTTGCCGAAGCTGCCCGTAGACTTGGGGTATCGCACCAATCCCTTTACAACTGGCTAAACGAAGATCGTGACCTTAGAGAACATCTCTCGGACATTCGGGAGTATGAACTCGATAAGGCCGAATCGAAACTCTCAGAAGCCGTAGATCGTGGTGACGCATGGGCAATCAAGTTCATGTTGACCTGTTTGGGGAAAAGTCGAGGTTGGCGATATAACGACATCAAAATGGATCCGCTAGAAAAGGTATTTGCCATGATGCCGAAGGGTATGGCCGAAGAACTCAAACGACTCATGCGAGAAGAACTCTACGGCGAACAACCCGAAAAAGAGACAGGTCAACACGGCTAAACGGTTGACAAATTTGAGTAGGGTAAGCCCCGATTGACTCGGAAACACTCCCAACACTGGACGGAACTCAAAACCTCTTGAAGAACCGACGGGTTGCTCTTATCTTTTTGCGAATCTGCCCTCTTTTGAGGCTTCTCTGCGGCTTTCACCCATGCCTTAACGTGACTGAGGACGGGTTGAAAATACGTTGCACTGACCTTAATTTCGTTCGCAAATTTCCGAGAAAAACGATTAGTTTGAACTTTTTACATAAGCTCTCAACAACACCTATTCCCAACTCTGCGAAAGATAAAGACCCCTCACGGCTGTTTGCTTGATTTGACAGAAAAAAAAAGGTGTTAGGATTCATTCGCTGGCACGAATCCCCAACTTGGGGAGCATGACCTAGCGAAGGAAATTTCCGTCATGGTTACTCAAAATCATTTGGCACTGCGACCGCGTGAAGCTGCCAAAGTCTTATCCATCTCAGAACGCACATTATGGAGGCTGACCAAAGAAGGCCGGATTCCGCACGTGAAGCTGGGAGAGGGAAGAACTCATGCGGTTCTCTACCCCGTCTCGGAACTCGAAAAGTTCCTCTCTCAGATGGTTGCCCCAATCTCAACCACCCCGCCGGAACCAACAACGGAGGCGAACTAATGCAACCTATCGAGAGGGTTCTTTCTGCCCTTCGAGAGCATGGCAAGAACCCAAAACAATCGGGCAAGGGTTGGATAGCTCTTTGCCCTGCCCATGACGATCACGACCCAAGTTTGAGCATTAGCGAAGGGGAAGACGGGAAAGTTTTACTCAACTGCTTTTCCCATAATTGCAAAGCTGAATCGATCACGAATGCAATCGGGTTGAAGCTGGGAGACCTCTTCCCTGAACGAGAACCTAACCGACTTGTAACCAAACCGCGAACCGCCAAAAGTGCAACGTCCAAACCAACGACAAAAGAAAAAGAACCGGAAACCTTTCCGACCGCCGACGCTGCCATTTCGCACGTCGCTAGGAAGTTTGCTAGTTCCTGCTTCGTGTGGAAGTATCGAAATCCTCTTGGTGAAATCGTTGCCTATGCCTTGCGTTTCGATCCAAAGGGGAGGGATAAAATCTTTCAACCCGTTTCTCGACATGGTGAAGGATGGGTAGTTAAAGCCCCGTTGTCACCCCGCCCCCTTTACAACCTTCCCGAAGTGATAGCGAGCGAAAGCCCGATTCTCTTTGTCGAGGGGGAGAAGTGTGCCGACATTGCCAAGCGTCTTGGGTTTATCTCAACAACCACCTTTGGGGGAGCGAATGCCCCACAACTGACCGACTTGAAACCCCTTGAAGGTAAGGAAGTCTGGATTCTTCCCGATAACGACAAATCCGGAAACACATACGTTCAGAAGTTGCTAACCCTCTTGAGCCAATTCGAGAATCGCCCAAAAGTCAAAGTTGTTTTCCTTCCCGATCTTCGAGAAGGGGAAGACCTTGAACAGTTTCGGGATATTTGCCAACGTCAAGGAATGGACAACGAAGCAACAAGGCAAGATATTCTAACGATGGGGAACCAAACCCCGTTCTACGAATGGCCCCCTCAATCAGAAGCGAGAATCGAAGCCGTTTGCCAAGCGATTAACGGAGGAACCCCGCCTTCAAAGATTGGGGTTCTAACCACAATCCGAGCGTCTGACGTGAAAATCCGCCCGATCAAATGGCTATGGAAACACTACATCCCCTTTGGGGTTCTGACTCTGGTTTCCGGTCTACCCAAACAAGGTAAATCTCAGATAGCTTGCAATCTGGCTGCTATTGCATCGAAAGGGGGAATCCTTCCCGATGGTTCGACTTCCCCAAAGTGTGAGATTCTCTATTGTTCTGCGGAAGATAATTCGGAGGAAGTTCTTACCCCCCGATTTATGGCTAACCAAGCCGACTTGAACGCAATCCATTTTCCGCAAGGGGTAACGACCCTCAAGAACCGAGATGAAGGCGAAACACAACTCAACGAGGCCGACCTAAACGCAACCGAGCAAGAATACTGGAACTTGTTGAATATCCCCGCCTTAGAGGATTGCTTGAACCAAAACCCGAATATCCGAATCGTGGTTATCGACCCGATTGGAAGTTTCATCGGAGGGGACACAAACACCTATCGAGATAACGAAGTTCGAGCGGTTCTCGAACCTCTGAAAAAACTGGCCCAAGAAAAACAGCTTGCGGTTCTCTTGATTTGTCACATCGGGAAATCGAGACACCCAAACGCCGATCAAAACATTCTTGGGAGTACTGCCTTTCACGGCTTGGCGAGAGGTTCGCTACACGTTCAACCCGATAACGATGACCCTGACATGAAACTTTTCCTTTCGGGAAACGTAAATCTCTGCAAGACCCCGCCCGCTTGGAAAGTGTGGTTTGAGGACGTTGAGTTTCCGAGCGAAGAAGGAGTTATCGAAACCTCTCAAGTCTGTTGGAGCAAAGAAGCTATCGAAGGGATTGGAGCCGATGACTATTACCGACTCGAAGCGAACGAGTTTGCAAGGCGTGGCCCTAAGCCCAACAAACTCGAAGAGGCGAAGGACTGGCTGCGAACCTTCCTTGCGGATGGCCGGAAGCGTCAAACCCTGATTCTGGGAGAGGCCGAAAAGATTGGTGTCTCAGAAAGCACATTGAACCGAGCAAAAGGTGAAGTGTGTAAGAAGGCTTTTCGGGAAGGGAATGTTTGGTATTGGGAACTCAAGCCTGAATATCAAAAACAACCTGACCTTCTTGAACCCCTTGACGAAAAAGCCCTAGAAAACCCGATGGATTTGCAAGAAGATCAACAGGGGGAGAACTTGAACCCCTTGAAAGAAGATCAAGTTTCCCCCACAACGGAAATCGGCTGCTTACCCAACTGCCAAGAAGAACAAGCAACCGAAACCGACGATACCCCAAGCCCCTTTGCTGGTCGAAATCTCTTTGAAGAATTTCCCGATCAGCGATTACCCGATTAACCAATAAAATTAACCTTGAAGGAGTCTGAAGTTATGGCAAGTATAACAGAAATTTCCCCAACTGACCGCCGGATTCAATTCACGGATGGGGAGGGAATCCGAAAAACTATCTACTTTGGAAAGACTCCAAAGAAAGCCCTTGAATCAATCGTGATTCACGTTGAAGCCCTCAACACTGCCAAGATTAGTTCCCAACCTCTTCGACGGGAAACCGCCGTTTGGTTGGAAGACCTTTCCGAGAAGATCAAAGGAAAGTTGGTCAAGGCCGGTCTAATCGAGCATGAAGCCCCGCAAGCCCGATTGACTTTGAGTGAGCATCTCGAAAGGTATTTTCAACGCCCTGACGTGAAGGAAGCAACCAAACGAGCTTGGGGCAATGCCCGATTATCCCTTTTCGGGTTCTTCAAGCCGGATCGTTTGTTGTCTTCGATCACCCCCGCCGATGCCAAAGACTTCGAGCGATGGTTGACCACACCCGCAAGCCGTACCGGTCGATACGATGGGGCAGAGAAGGGAGAACCCCTTGCCTTGAATACCCGTCGCAAACGCTGTCGAGTGATTCGCCAATTCTTTGCCGATGCGGTTGAGCGTGGTTACATAGACGCTAACCCGTTCGCAAAGATCAAAGGAACTCTGGTCAAGAACCCCGAACGCCAACAATTCATAACCCGTGAAGAAACCGCCCGCCTTCTCGAAGTCTGCCCTAATGCCCAATGGCGTTTGCTTGTGGCCCTTGCAAGATATGGAGCTTTACGCTGCCCCTCTGAAAGCCATGCCCTGACATGGGGGCATATCGATTGGGAGAAAAAGCGAATCCGCATTCCTTCCCCAAAAACCGCCGAAATGGGAAGACCCTTCCGAGAGATTCCCCTTTTCCCTGAACTGGCCCCGTATCTCGAAACTGCCTTCGACGAATGCCCTGAAGGGGAAACCCGTTGCCTTTGGATTATGGGTAACACAAACCCCGGAACCCACCTTCGCCGATTGGTTCTCAAGGCTGGTCTAACCCTCTGGCCGAAAGTTCTTCACCAACTGCGAGCATCACGGGCAACGGAACTGGCAAGGCAATTCCCTTCCCACGTTGCTACGGCTTGGTGTGGGCACTCCGAAGCAATTGCAGAACAACACTATTGGATGGTCACGGAAGAGGATTTTGAGACGGCTTTAGAGGGTGAAAAAAACAACGCAAAATCCAACGCACTGACCCCCGAAAATGCAACGCAAAAGGCAACGACGCAACCGTCCGACACCTTTGGACATGTTCAGAAGGGGGAGTTGCAACCCCTTGAGAATGAAGGGGTTAGGCGAAAGGTTGCGGATATTGTCGAAAACTTGTACGAATATCAGAATGGCCCGAGAGGGATTTGAACCCACACGCCTTGCGGCACAGGATCCTAAGTCCTGCGTGGCTGCCAGTTACACCATCGGGCCGTCCATTCTATTCGGCTATTCTACCAATTTGCGAAGAAAATGACACGTCCTCTTGCAAAAAGTTCGCCGAAAGGTTAAAAATACCTTCATCATTTCCTCTTTTTTAGGAACTCTATCATGCTTTCTCTCTCCCAGAAAGTTCGACGAGCGTTTACCCTCATCGAGCTACTTGTTGTGATTGCAATCATCGCAATCCTCATCGGGCTATTGTTGCCCGCAGTGCAAAAGGTTCGCGAAGCCGCCAACCGCACAATGTCTCAGAACAACCTCAAACAACTCGGAACGGCAGTCCACAACGCCAACGACGCTCGCGGAACCCTTCCCTGTGCGTGGAACCCGTGGTGGTCCCATGCTGGCAAACCCGGTGCTAACCCAAGTGCTTGGCTGGCAGGGCGTTACAACGGTCCGTGGCTGACCATGAATGGCGACGTGACCTTGTTCTATCACCTCATGCCCTTCGTTGAACAAGATGCCGTTTACAATGCCGGCAACGGACAACAACTCTTCTCGTATGCAAGTGGTCAACGTGTGTGGACCGTTCCCGTCAAGGCGTTCGTTGCTCCCGCCGACCCAAGCCCCAAGAAGAACGTCAACATCCTGTACAGTTGGTTAGAAGGTAATGCTACGACTCAATGGGCTGGCACAAGCTATGCCTACAACTATCAAGTCTTCGGTCTGACCGACGGCAACCCATGGGATGCTAACCATTGGGGTACGGACCTCACCGTTTCGACCATCGCCGACGGTTCTTCTAACACCATTTTCTTTACCGAGAAAATGATCTACGGCCCATGCTACGGCGGGGCTGATGGTAACGGCGAATACGGCAACATGATTTTTCACGGTGGTTGGAGTGCGTTGCGTGCCCCGATGGTTGGCGGGTTCAGCTATGCTCCACCAATGCGAGTTACCCCGAACAACTGCGACCGTAACCGCGCCCATGCCTTCAGTGCAGGGGGATGTCTCGTTGGGTTGGGCGACGGCAGTGTAAGAAACGCTCGCACAAGTATGTCGGCAATCACTTGGCAGAATGCTCTGCGTCCTGCCGATGGTACCGTTCTTGGCAATGATTGGTGAGAGTAACCCGAATGCGTATCCCTCTCCTCTTACTATTCGGGTTGTCGCTAATCGTTGCTCTGGGGTGTAGTTCGTCTTCCAAAGATAATAGCTTTGGTGAAATGAGTGGCACAGCAACGATTGACGGCGAACCTATCACGGCTGGTACGGTGACCCTTATCAGCGACGATGGCACGAAACTGGCAACCGGCACGCTCACGGGCAAAGGGACCTTCGTTGTCAAAGCTCCACCACTCGGGAAGATGAAAGTCTATATCGACGTGGCGAACTTCGAGAATTTTTCGGTTGACATGAACCCAAAACGTCCTGCTAATCAACCGGGGATGGTCTATCCCGATCCGGATGTAATGGGGATGGTTTATAAGCCGATCCCAGACAAGTACAAAAAAGCCCAGACCAGCGATGTTTACGTTGATGTGAAATCGGGAAAGTTCACTTACGATATTACCCTCTCTTCCAAGTGAAAATTTGTAATCAACCCTTTCAAGGTTGATATAACCTCTCTATTCCACAATCTTGTAGGATCACTCACTTGTTTGTTTTGGGTCTGTTGGCCATTCCCGCATTGATTGCAATCAATGCCTATTTCGTTGCCATCGAATTCGCTCTCGTCTCGATGCGTCGAACCCGTATCGAAGAGCTTGTTAAACAAGGGGTTCGCGGGGCTGGTGCCGTTCTCAAAGCCCACGACGATCTCGACCGCTCGGTCGCTGCTGCTCAACTTGGTATCACATTGGCGAGTATCGCACTCGGAGCCGTGGGCGAATCGGTTCTTGCGGGCCTTCTTGTCGGTTGGTTCGACGCTCTTCCGGCCTCTTGGGAATGGCTTCCACGTCATGCCCTTGCGACAGGGCTTTCCGTCGGGCTTATTACCGTCGTGCATGTGATTCTCGGCGAACAAGTCCCGAAACTCATGGCGATTCAAACAGCCGACCGAATTGCTCTTTGGACTTCAAGGCCGTTGCTCATTTTTAGCCGTGTCTGTAGCCCGGTCCTGAAATTAATGAATGCGATGGGTGACGTGATCTTGCGAGCATTGGGATACAAGGCAGGGACAGGGCATGCCCATGCCCCTTCTGTTCAAGAACTTGGGATGATCGTCGAAGACACTCACGAGGCAGGGCTTCTCGATTCGCATCAAGCCTTTATGCTGCAAAACGTGTTCCGTCTTTCGGCCAAGACCGTTGCCGAAGTGATGCTACCCGTCGAGAAAATGGACGCCCTCGAAAAGCGAACCCCCTTCAACAAGGTTCTTGAATTCGTGCGACAATGCGGACATACGCGAATACCGGTTTACGATAAGAGTATCGATAACCTCGTTGGAATTTTGAACACCAAGAACCTGTTCTACTTCTTCACACTCGGTGGCGTCATGCTACTCGAAGATGCCATCTACGACGCCGATTTTCTTGCCCCAGAACAAACCATCGGCACTGCCCTGCAACTGTTCCGCAATACCCGTCGCCCTATGGCAATCGTGAAGAACAAAGAGGGCAAAGTATTGGGACTGCTGACCCTCGAAGATGTGTTGGAAGAGATCGTCGGCGACCTCGAAGACGAACACGATGTCTCGGTGCCAAAACTCCGACGCAAAGGAACAACCGGAGGCGGAAGCGGAACCCGTGCAGGGTAGGGGCCTCATGCAAGCAAAAATCTATCCCATCGTTGAATGTGAGAACGGAAGGCTTTCAATCCTTGCCCGCCCGCGTGGAGGTGATTGGCTTGAAGAAGAGGTCACTTCATGGCGTAAACAAAGAATCGATGTCGTTGTTTCGCTTCTTGAACGAACCGAAGTTGAAGACTTAAACCTTGAACTGGAAGAGGCGATTTGCACCCGTACAGGGATTGAGTTTATCTCGTTCCCAATTGCAGACCGAGGGGTTCCCAATTCCCACGAAAAGACAATCGAACTTGCAAACGAACTGCTCACCAAACTTTTTGAAGGCAAGTCTATCGGGTTTCACTGCCGAATGGGAATCGGTCGATCTGGTTTAATCGTGGCGTGCGTACTTGTTGCATCGGGAGTAACCCCAGAAATTGCGTGGCAAACAATCGAGAAAGCAAGAGGTTGTTCTGTCCCCGATACCGACGAACAACGGCTGTGGGTTGGAGAAGAATAGACATTTACGAAAAGCCAGAAAGGTAAAAACGGGAACCATGCTTTATAGCCCACTTGCGCAAGCAGCGGGTCGGAGACAGCGACTTTTACGGCTTCCCTATCGGACTAAACCATCGGGATTGAGTGTTATGGGAAGTGGTAAACTCATCGTGTTTTACAGGGTTTGGTGAGCGAACTGGAGAAAAGGTTAGGTCGCTGACTCCGTCCCACCGCTTGCGCAAGTGGGCTAAGGAAAACAGCTTCGCTCTGATTATCTTTCAACCTTCGGCACAACTATGAACCTTGCGTACCGGTTTAACAAAGCCAGACTCCCCTTACTTTTTCCCACTGCCCCTTTTCCTACTCCTCTGCAACGGTCGTTCGACCCGTATTCACGTCGAATTCGCTTAAAAGGGGGACGAGCATGGCGGAGATTGCGAATCCTAAAGCTGCTCCCAAAACGAGGAACGGAATGAGCGGATCGGACGATTCTTCCGAACCGGGTTTGGCTATCAGGATATTCACGACGGCATAGAACATCGCAATCGGTGCCACGATAGATGCAAGGGTCAACGCAGGGGACGGACGATCCGCGCTGAGGACCCACCACAAGCCACCAATACCCAGACAGATAAAGCCGCTAAAACTCAAGAGTTGGTTCCCAAGGCTTCCGCCGTTCACGATAATCAGGTAAATGCAAATGAGCGTACCGACGCAAAGGAAGAACACCGTCCCTAACGTCTGCACCGCAGCCAAACGGCTATTTTCGACCCGTAACGAAATGTGTAACCCCAAGATCATCACGAATGCGAAGAAGATCAGCAATGCCCCAAGAACGCAAATCAACGGCAAGAAGTTTTGGAGAATAAGCGATTCATCCTCTCTCGCAAACGCATACGCCCCCTTGAAGGCGTAGAAGATCGCAAGGATGAGCGTGGGCAAGATAAACTCTTTCGTGTTGTAGAGAATACCACCCAACTTCCCGAAGATAAACTCTCTCGGCGAAAGGTCAGTCACCAATAATAAATCAAGGGCTTTGCCATCCCGTTCCGAAGTGATCGAAGTCATTGCTTGCGTGCTAACAAGCAACAGGCTCAACACTGCAATCGGGACAAGCCCATAGGCAGCAGCAAAGGAGGTCTTTCGTCCACCCGGTTGCGAAAGCTCGCCCCATGCGTAGTAACAGATCAGGGCAAAGATCATTCCGAACGCCAGTTTCACCAACAACGGGCGACGCCCATACGCAAGTGTCCGAATCTCTCGCCAAAGAATCGGGTTTTCCCAAACTTCGCGTGCTTGTCCGGGGGCTGCGTGGGCTTTCGCACGTTCTTCCGGTGAAAGAGCTTTCTCATCCGTTTCGCTATCCCGTTGAATGATCGGCTCACCGCTTGGGTTCCACTTGCGAAGCATGAATATCCCGAATGCGTTGAGCAACACGGTCACCAAAAGGGAGCAAATCACGAATCCCCAGATAGGCGGGGTTTGAGCATCGTTTTCACGGGGTTCGAGAATCCGTCGCAGTGCCGAGAACGGGTCAAGCCATGAGGTCACACTGGACCCAAAGAGCAACCCTAACCCCTGTGCGAAGAAGAGGTAGAACACCAGTGCCAACACCGAAAGCGAAAGGGCCTGAAAGGTCTTATCACGCCACAACGCCACCAATGCCCCGACCGATCCAGCAGCCAACGCCGTGGATAGCATCACCAAACACACTTGCACGACTTGGAACGGTTCGACTCCTCCAAGCAGCAGACACAGGGCGTAGAACGGGACGGTCACAAGGAAGAATATCAAGATCGGCAGCAGACTACCGAGCATCTTACCGAGGACGATTTCGTAATCCCGCATATCCGTCAGGAGCAGCAAAATAAAGGTGCGACGATCCTTTTCTTGCGAAACGGTACTCGCAGCCGAAAGGGCCGCAAAGAAGATCAGTAACGTCAGTTCGAGATACCCGCTCATCTGAAAGAGGAGCAGACCAAACCGAGCCGTTTCACCGGGGTAGGCTTCACGGGTAAAGCCGACACTCGCTTGCCAAGCCGTAATCCCAAGCATCCACAATAGGACAAGGACGGCCAAACGAGCGGCGTGATGTTTCTCACGTCGAGGAACGGTTAAGAATTCCCGATTGAAGATCGGACCCAGCACGCAAGACTCTCTTCGGACAGTTGGTGAGTTTTCATCCTACCGATTTCCAAAACGGCTGCAATAACCCGTCGCTCATCGGCTTCTAAATAATAGATACGCTTGGGCTTGGCATTGGGTTCTTTCGGGGTGCGTGTCTATCGGGTTTCCCGAAAATTCCCTCGTCAAGCCAAGCATGTCGGTTAAAATTACGGTTAACAGGAGTCTGAACATGGGCGACCGAACCCCCAACAACCTTTTATTAACCGATGTCCTTACCCTTGAAGAGGCAGCGTTGTACCTTCGGATTTCCAAAGATAAAATGGAAGAACTGGCACAAACTCAACGTGTTCCGGCCCAGAAAATCGATAGTGATTGGAGATTCTCGAAGGAAGCCTTATCCCTTTGGTTGAAACTTGGCCAATCCGGGGAATGGGCACGGGTTTTTCCTAACGCACTGACACACGAATCCCCGCAAATGTTTGAGTTGCTCTTAGAACTTAGGCAAATGATTCTCAATTCCCAAAAGCTGCAAGAGGAACAGCCGAAACCAAAACCCAAAAAGAGTTCTAAAGAAGCAATTGACAGCGTGATCGGATCACTCCGAGACGAAGAAAACCCCGAAGCCTTTCAAGCTACCCTCCGTGCTATCCGAAAAGAGGGGTGGAAGTGATTATTCTCGATACGGATATTTTTGATCACCTGATACGAGAAAAAGCTGAAGTCCTCTTGCATCGTGAAGCAGCAATGAAAGCCGATCCTGATGTTAAAATTGTACTTACAATGGTTACTTGGTGCGAAGCCATTCGAGGACGAATCGACCATTTTCTCAAAGCTGAAGACGCGATTGGAATTCAAAGGGCCGGTGATTTACTTCGGAGAACACTCCTCCAACTGGATCAGTTTGAGGTTCTTCTTTTTGATTTAGAAGCAGTAAAGAAGTTCGGCGAACTTCAAGCAAAAAAGAAAAAGCCGAAGGGGCGAGCAGATATGCTAATTGCCTGCATAGCCCTTGCGACAGGGGCGGTGTTAGCAACAGGGAACGTCAAGGATTACAGTATGGTCGCTGGGTTGAAAATCGAAGACTGGTTGCGGTCTCCCTAACCCCTCTTGGTCGATTTCTAAATAATAGATACGCTTGGGCTTGGCATTGGGTTCTTTCGGGGTGAAACGTAACCTGAAGAAATCGGCTAACAAAGGTATCGCTTCGCTTTGCTTTTCCCTTACCCCCGGTGGCATCGGAAAAAAATTCCGGTTGAACACACGCCCACCCTTTTTCTACTTCTCAGTTACGCCGAGTGCAGCCCGATAATCCGCAGCCGCTCGGAAGAATTCCAATAACGCCGAGAGTTCTAACACTTCGGCATCGATGGCGTTTTGCTCGCGGATGTTTACGCGGATAATATCCGAAAAGCCATCTCGAAATGCGACCCGTTCAGCTTCAGCAACTTGGCGAGCGAGTTTGGTACGTTCTTTCGCTTGGAGATACGCCTGATGGGTTCGTTCAAGGGTGAAGAATAGACCTTTCACTTCAACAAGAATCGTATCGGTTTGGAATTGAATTTGCCGGTCGGTGCGACGGAGTTCCCCTTCCGCAGCCATCACCCGTCCGCGTGCTTCGCTTCGTTGATAGGGAACTTGAAACTCGAAGCCGACTTCGACCGAGTAACGATCTAACCGCGAAGAACCAAACGCCGGTTTGCTATACCCCAAGTCGTTTCGACCAACGACAACCGCATTGAGTGCGGGGAGCAATTGGTTTCTCGCAAAACGAAGTTCGGCATCTTGGGCCTGTCGCTGCAAGCGTAATCGGACAAGTTCGGGGCGACTCTGAAGAGCCATATCAAGGGCGATTCCCAAAGCACTGGCATCGGGTTCGGGTACTTCGGGAAACTCTGGCAAGCGTGCAGCCGTTGGGGTAACGGGTTGTCCAAATTGGTCTCGAAGAAAAAGTGATAGTTCGACCGTCGCTTGCACGAAACTCCTCTCCGCTTCAGCAAGGGCGGCGTTGCGTGCAAAAAGGTTCTGGAGGTTGTCTGCCCGATCCACTGCGGGGATAAGCTTATTCTCTAAAAGTTGTTTGAGTTGTCCATCACGGTCATTTGCAAGTTTGGCAGCACGCGAGGCAATTTGCACCCGTTGCCCCGTTGCCACCCATGTCCAATACGCCCGCGATGCTGCCCGTTGAGCGTCAAGGCGTTGTCGTTGCACAAAAGGCTCTGCTGCTTGGCGACCGAGATCGGCTTGAATCAGGTTCGTTCGGCTCCGGTCGGTTGCACCATCTCGCAAGAAAGGATAAAGCACCCCTGCACTAAATTCCCCCCCGTCGGCGGTTTTCGATCCTCCGCTATACGTCGGGAAATCGCCGTATCCCCCGCGATAATTCGAGAAGACCCGTGCCCCCGTACTCGAAAAGGCTTGGGTAACCCCTGAGACAAAACGGTAATTCTCGAAGGTTGCGTATGGAGCATTGGTGTTGGAAAGTGAAAGGGCCGTATCGAACGGGCCACGCGCACTGAGCAAACGCCCGCCCGTAATCGCCCGTTCCTCTTCGGCAGCACGCAACAGGGGAAACGACATTTCGACCGATTCCAGAACTTCATTCAGTGTCAGCGGAATTGCGGGTTCAGTTGCTGCGGTTCCGGGTATCGCAGGAAGCATACGCGGTGGAGTCGGCGTTTCCGAAGGGAGTTCGATCTTGAAATCGGTTTTCTTGGGTGGCTCTTTCTTGGGTTGGGCAAAGGTGGAAGACTCTGACAAGCAACAGAATGCGAGGAGCAAGAGCGAACCGGTAAATAGGCGTAAAGCGAGCGCCTTTCGGGAATCCATTCCGAGCATGACCAAACCTCGAACCTCTTTTGGTTAAGGTTTCGATCTTCCCCCGAAGATCAAGGCGCCTTAACTTTGAGAGGTTTGCCGTTTTTGCTGTCTTTGTCTTTTCCGGGTTCACTCGGAGCGACGACTGGCGGAAAGCCGTTTAACCTACGCCATACTTCCCAACCGAGGCTAACCCGTCGGAGGAAGACCCACCCGACCGCTTGGTTTCCTTGTCGAAGAAACTCGGGTGAGGGCCAATTATCATCTTCCCACATCGAGTTGTCGGGTTCGATCAAGATTCGGAACTGGCCTTTGCCCGTTCCGGCTTGGTCGATCTGTTTAACCCGACCCCCAAAGGTTCCATACGCTGCCGAGGGCCAACCGGTAAATTGCACCGCAGGCCACCCTTCAAACTGAAGACGCACATGAGGGTATCGGCCATCTTCATCCCGTTGGATGAGTGGAGCATCGACCCCATCGATAAATAATTCGACAACATAGGCTTCCGAATCGGGTACGATGTACGCCAAAACAGCACCATCTTTCACAGCTGCCCCACCTTGCGCACTGTTCTCTTCCAAACTCAGAATGGTTCCGGTGACGGGAGACTTTACGAAGCGGGCGTCGAATTGGCGAATCTGGGTTTCTAGCTGCTCTAGCGAACCTTGATTCATGAATAAGGTTTGCCCTAAGCGATTGAGTTCCTGTGTGGCAATCTCGATATTCCCGAGGGTATCAGCACCCACTTGCTTCAAACGTGCTTCGGCTTGGTTTTGGGCAGCTTCTGCGGCTTTCAAATCGTTTTCGGCTCGGCGAAAATCTTGTTCAGCGATCACAACGGCGGCTTGTTGCTCGATCAGGCGAATTCCTGCCAAAACCCCGGTTCTTTCGGCCTTGTCGAAGAGTTCGTATTGCTTTTGGCTCAGTTCCCAACGCTGTTTCGATGCTCGTACCAATGCCTGACGGGCCTCGACTGTTTGTTCGGCGATTTTGATACCCTTATCAGCAACCTTGAGTTGCTCCGTTTGCGAATTCTTAAGCTGCTCGATGGCTTTTTCGCGGCTTTCGATTTGCGATTTCAGTCGATCTTGTTCGCCTGTGAGAAACGTCTTGCGGTTCTTGAGAACCTTTTCAAATTCGGGGTCGGGATTACGCAGATCGGCAATCGGATCGCCAGCCTTGACACGAGAACCTTCGTAAACGTGCCAAGTCTCGACAAGTCCAGAGATCGGGGCGGTAATCGCCATTTTGCGGTCGTTCGGGTTGTAGGCAATCAACTGCCCGCGACCTGTTACCGTTTGTTGCCACGGGAGAAACGCAAGCCCAATCAAGGTCGCAAAGAATATCAGAATCAGCACCCGTGCGAGCGACTTGGCACCGCGAGGGGTCCGCACTCCGATTTGCTCAACAAGGGGCTTTTCCGTTGTTGCGTGTGAATGTTCGGGTGCGAGTATCGGCATTCGGGTATTTTTAACGATCATGTGTGGCGTCTCTCTAGTTCAACGAAACTTGCGGTTCTAATCCGATCACTTTATCGCATCGTTCGATAACACGGGGTGAACGTGTGGCGACAATTAACGTCCAAGGGGCTTCGGGGCTGAACAAAGCATCGAGTAGCTGTGGCGAATCATCAAGGTCGATGAGGTCTAACACACCGTCGATAATCAGCAATCGGGGATTCCCGAGGATCGAACGGGCCACGCACAACCGCAACGATTGACTAAACGAGAGGGGCGAACCGGTTGGAATCAAAGGAGTCTGCAACCCGTCAGGGAGATTCTGAACGATAGAATCAATCCCGACGATGGAAAGGGCTTCGCGGACTTCGTGCAAGCCGATTCCTTCTCGACCAACCCGAAGATTTTCAATGATCGAATCGGCGAAAATCTCGGCACTCCCAACATGAGCCACTTCGCGGCGTATCGATTCGAGTTCGAGGTCCCGCAGGTCTACTCCGTCGAGTTCGATGACTCCGGTTGTCGGTTCGCGTAGCCCTGCAATCACATCGAGAAGGACAGATTTACCCGCCCCCGATTTGCCAGAAAGGGCCACTTTCTGACGAGCTTCAACGACCCAAGAAAGCCGATCTAAAATCGTGTGTTGGCCTTGATAGCTTAACTCCTTGACACGAACTTGAATCCCTTCCGAACAACTGAACGAAGCTCCGCCTTTGCGTTCGAGCGGGAGGTCTGTCACATGGCTGAGTTTCGCAATCGCTGTACAAAAATCGTACCAAGCGTCGAGATACTTGTTCAACTTGAGGAACGATGCAATCACCAAACCAACAATTAACTCGGCGGCGATCAACTGTCCCTGTGTGAGTTGACGTATCATCACCAGATACCCCCCGATACTCAACAAAAGGACGTTCGCAATCACGAAGAGGGCTAACCCGAAAATAAATTGCCGATAGACAACCTTGAAATGTGAGATTCGGGCTTCTACATAATGTTTCGCCAGATGCTCGGCCCGATGGGTTGCCAGCGAGATTCCCCCACCAGTCTTGAACGAACGGGGTGAGCGAGCCAATTCTTGTAACCAGTTGGCGACCTCGTATTTGGCATGCGATTCGTCAAGGCTTTTTGCAATTGCTCCACGTCCTAAAATCAGAATCACCCCCATACAGCAAATCAAGCCGATCCCAAACGCTAAAAGATACGGGTGATAAAACGCCAACACCAATAAGCCAATCGCTGTCGTCAAAAGAATGCTTACACAATCCATGAGCAACGTGGAGGCCGATTTCTGCACCTGAAGGACATCGAAAAACCGGTTAACCGTTTCGGGACCGTAGTGCTTTTCGTAAGTCTCCATCGTCACACGAGGCAGGCGTTCGGCAAAATCGGTAGCCGTGCGTACAAATATCCGCCGTTGCAGAACTTCAATAACGTACGCTTCGGCAGCGTGGATCACACAAGCGATAGTGAGACAGAGCAGAAGCATCAGGGCCAACCAAATGATCGGCCAAATGACCACACCGAACATCACCGTTGTAACCATTGCTTCGACGGCAACCGGTGTCGCCAACGACAGCAAAGAAACGAAAATCGAGTAGACCAAGATGATTGCAATATCGCCCCATTCGAGGTTGTACAGTGCGCGGACTTGGGGCCAAATCCGCTTGGCTTGCTCGCGTGAGTGGTTGTTATGGTCGTTTTGTTCCGAGTGGGACGACATGTGCCCTCCAAAGGCTATATCGGATTATTAGTGAGCAATGGCGAGCAAGTCGAGAGCAGATCGAAGAAAAAAAGTGTGCTTCAACCCTTCTTCAACTTGATCTAAGTCATAACCAGAACATCACTTGAGAGGGTTCTACAGAAGTGCAGATTTTCTGGGTATCCAGTTACGCACGAGCAAGGGGATTTCCAAAACGATTACGAATCGCCTTTGGCACCCGCCTCGATCCATGCTCGAATGGTTTCGATTTCTTTGGGTTGTAACTTGCCGTTGAGAGGCATTTGCTTGGCATCTTCCCCGAGGAGCGATTGGTAGAGCTTACTTTTCTTGGGTTCGTTCGGAACGACCGTTTTCATTGTCGTTTGATAGTTGGCGTAGGAGATACCTTTCTTGGTGTCGCGTTCCCCGTGACACTTGAAGCAATTATTTTTCAGGATCGGGTAAACATCCTGCGAAAACTTAAGCGACGTGCCATCGATCTTGTCTGCGGTCTCGGCTTTGGATCGCATCCAGATGTAATAAAGACCGTAGCCAATCCCACCGAGGGCAGCCACCACAACCAAAAAGGTCACAATTCCACGCATAACGACTCCTGTACCCAAACGGGTAACAATAACAAGAATGAAAACCCAAAACGGGTTGCCATTGTTGTATGAGGATTAAGAATCGGAGAGAGGAAAGGGCGAAGGGGTTCTACTTCCCTTTGATCTCGCAATCGGGGAGCAGTTTCTTCAACTCGGCGACGCCGTCCCCAGTGATAGCTGTTCCTTCGAGGTTTAGCACCGCAAGATTCTTGAACAACTTGAGGCTACCGATACTCTTGTCGGTGAGCTTTTTGCAGCCTTCGAGGTCGAGTTGTTTCAGTCGCTTGAGGTCGCGGATGTTTTCGAGACCCGTATCGCTGATGTTCGTGTACGAAAGGTCGAGGACTTCGATACTTGTGGCTTTACCGAGGCCGATTAACCCGTCATCGGTTAGGGCAGCCTCTCGCAGATTGACGATACCCAATTTGAGTTCGTCTTGATCTTTGAAGACGCCGAAACCTTTACCCGTCACCCGTGTGCCTGAAAAGTTCAAGATGCGAATTTCCGGACAACTCTTCAGGCGTTCGATAATGGGATCAGAAACGATTGTCGAACTAAGATTTAAGTCTTCCAAGTCTTTTAATCCACCGAGCGAGTTAGAAATACTATCCGTTGCGTCGGTGGCAGAGAGGTTCAGCGAGTGCAGATTCTCCAACCCCGACAGGCCCGAAAAATCGTTGCCCAAACTCACACGGGGAAGCAAAAGGCGTTCGAGCTTCTTGAGTGGTTTCAGCTTGGCAAGGGGGTTCTTGATGTTGACGTTTTTGCCGAGGGTGAGCTGATTTAGGTTCTCTAACTTCGAGATCGATTCCATACCCACGTCGGTAATTTGTGTGGAATCGAGCGTAAGCGAATTGAGATTCTTGAATTGTTCCATTACCTTTGCAGAGCGGTCGGTAATCGGTAAATTCGCCGAACCAATCAGGAATAACTCCTCAAGGTTTTTGCAAGCCGTCAACATTTCTACGCGACGATCCGAAAGCGTCGCAGGGGGAAGGGCAACGGCCTTGAGGTTCGGCAGCTTGGCCAGCAGTTCCAATTGCTCTTCGACGGGGCAGGTGATTTTGACCCGTTCGAGCGTCGGGATTTTGCTGAGAATTTCTAAATGCGTTGGATCAAGAGGAATCCCCTCAAGGTTCAACACACGCAATCGCTTGAATTGAGCGAGTACCCCTAGCCCTGCTCCTTTGACCCCTGTGTTTTTCAAGGTAAAGGTTTCGAGTTGGCTAAAGCCTGAAAGGTAACTCAAACCGGCATCGGTAATTTTGGCAGCATCGGCAATCTCTAACACTTGGAGGTCTTTGAGATTACGCAAGTGACCTAAATCGGCATCGGTCAGAGGACCGGAGAGCTTTGCTTCGATAATTGGTTTCAGACGATCTTTATCTTCGTGATTGAGAACGGCCTTTTTGCCATCCTGATTGAGAGCATCAAGGGCAATCGCAGGGAGTTTGTCTAATGGGATCGGCGGATCGATTTTCCCAACGGCAACGGGTTGCGGATATTGGGCAGCACTGAGCTTCTCGCCGAGTGCTTTCTTAGCTTCGCTGATACCCGCAAAGCTCCCTGACGCATCTTCGAGACGCACGAACTTGAGGTCTTTCAAGGCACCAAACGGAACAAGCCCGACCCCTTTCACTTTCGTTCCTGAGACATCCAAAGTAGCGAGCTTTTCCAGTGATGAGAGTGCCTTGAGGTCGGCATCGCTGATATTGGTCGCCCGTAAATCGAGATGGACAAGGCTTTTCACTTCGCCGAGCTTTGCGACGTTTTCTGGCTTGATTGGGGTCGATTGCAAACCGAGATTCGTGAGCTTGCTTAAGCCTTTCAGGGCATCGAGTTTGGCCCCTTCGATTTGTGTCGAATCGAGGTTAAGCGATTTCAGGTTCGTTAATTTGGCAATCGAATCGAAGCTGGCATCGGTCAACGGCGTC
>VYLT01000065.1_pt1 | contig 24210 bp, 16 predicted proteins | sample 5114261 | NCBI WGS metagenome assembly VYLT01 (sample SAMN12291815, study PRJNA351875) | freshwater metagenome | isolation source: freshwater lake | place: USA: Michigan, Little Long Lake | collected 2011-07-12 | reverse complement strand
AGTGCAACAAAACCCGACGATTGACCCGCCGAACGTCGGTCAAAAAAATCCGCCGAACCTCTACGGGTTGCAACAAGCCGCGACCTCTTCCGAACTTGTGCAACTGTTGAAACAAGGGGCTAACGATATTCTCTTGACAGGAGGCGAGTACGATCTCTCGAAAGAAGCGGGACTCGAAATACGCAGCCAAGCCATTCGCCTACGAGGGACAGAAGGAAAGATTAGCAAACTCCTGTTAGCCAACGGCACACCGACAACGCCGGGCCTGACCCTTCGCGGTCTCGACGAAAACCGTCCTCTCTCTTTGGCCCTAACCAATGTGCGTATCGAGTGGATCGGGCAAAGCTCGGGTGTTGGTTTACTTCTGGACCAGTTCCAAAACCTCGAAGTCACCCGTTGCGCCTTTGTCACGCCAGCAAATTCGAGTGCAACGGCTCTCACACTTTCGACAAAATCACGACAAGGAATGCTTCCATCGGCTCTGTTTACCGAGTGCTATTTTGGGACATCGGGACAAGCTATAGGGATCGACTCGCCTGTTCAACTTTCCTTCATCGATTGTTGTTTGGGGATTCACCGAGGGGCATTCCTTTCGGTGCAAGCACATAGTGCAAACGAACGATTTGCGTTTGCTCGATTTTCACGATGTTCGGGTCTTTTGAACGGCTCATCGTTAATTGAGATCGCCGACCAAACCCCTGTGCTGATCTCGGCGGGGAATTGTTTATTCACAGGTTCTACCGGCTCAACTCGCGGGACGTTGCTGAAACAAAACGGCAATCTGCATCGTTCAACAATCTACGAAACGACCAAACGAGTCGAAGGGATGGAAGAGGTTCTTTTCCCAAATGCCTACCGCGACCTTTGGGCCTACACCGAAGGGGATAAATCGCAATCGTTTGGCGATCTTGCAATCGATTCGCCAGTCAAGGAAACCGAAAAGGTAATTCCGCACCCGTGGAAAGAAGCCAATCCGCACAAGCTGCTTACCGAAAATCTCGATAAGGTCAAAACAGCCTTTATCGTTGACGAGACGATTCCTAGCATTCGTGACGGTGGTGGAAAAAACCTTCTCGGCTCGGCGACGTTTTTAGGGGAATCACTCCGACCAGATCGTCTGAGTCCGATCACCCCTTCACTTCCTCTCGGCACCCGTTTGCTTGACCCGTCGATACCTGAAGCTGTCGATCCTCCTGCCGGAACCTATCGCACACTCCACCGAGCATTAGAAGGAATAAAATCGGGTAGCGTAACCATCTTGATTAAACACAACGGCGAATTGATTCTCGATCCGATTGAGATTAAGTCCGCCGAGATCGACGTAACCTTGAAACCCTTCGAGAACTCGAAACCGATTCTTGTTCCGGCACCCGCTCAACTCAAACGCGAACCGGGCTTGTTCCAACTTTACGGCGGGAAATTGCGACTCGAAGGGGTGCAATTCCGATTGCCTCCAAATCGTGTCGGAGCCGTTGTGGCGTGTCCCGGCGGAGGACAGGTCGAGTTTACCCAAGTCAGTGCAACCCTTGAATCGGGCGACGATGTGGCCCTTGTCTCGCTCACCGATCCCAAAGGGGAGATGATGTTGATGACCGAAAAGAAAAACCCGAAAGTCTTACTAGATCGGGTCTTCCTTCGAGGTCGCGGGAAGCTGCTGAACGTCAAAGCAAGCCGAGCTTTTGATCTCGATGCTAAAAATCTCCTTGCGGTGCTCGATTCACCGTTGATCGATATTTCACCGAGTAGCGAAAAAGACCTCACCGGAACTTCGACGGTCAAACTTACCAAAACGACAACCTGTTTATCCGGCCCCTTATTCAATGTCAAAGGGGGAATAGGTCGCGCCGAGATGGGACCATCAGGGGTCGTCAAAACCGAATTCATAACCGAGAATTGCATCTTCTCGCCCGCACTTTCCGAAGGTACCGACACGATCCCGATCATTCGTGCGGATAAAGTCGAGAATTGGGAAGGCCTTAAGACACTTTTTTCTTGGACAAGTAAAGATGTGGTTTATGGGTACGACAAAAAGAAAATGCTCGTTGAGATTCGACCGAGTGATACCGATGCCATGCCCGTTGCAATGATTGACGGCGATAAATGGTTAGCGTTCACACGCGAGCTTGGCGAACCCTTTGTGAGTGTCCGGTTCAAATACGAGCTTCCGAAAGCAGGTCAAGCTGCAAGGTTCGTCGCAACCCCGCCCGGCGACTTCCGTTTAATCTCAACGACCCCTGCCCTTCCTGAAGGAAGTAACAAACCGGGTGTGATGGAGTTCCCAACTTTGATGGAAGAGCTTATTCCGAAATAAGATTACAAATCGGTGTCGGCTTCGATAGGCTTCACCATCAATCGTGGAGGAGGAGGTTCGGGCGCGACGCTGTGAGATTTGGATGTCCCGTTGACCTGAATCGAAAGGGAAGAATCCGAACCTTTGATTCCGGACATGTTCAATTTTATCAAGTCGGATAGATCGATACCGTCTTTGGGTCGATCCTTCGGGTTATCCGACAAGCAATCCATAATCAGACGTGCGTGCCCGTCTGATAGACCATTACGACGATGTTCCGTTGCCCACGAAGGATCGCTACCCAGTCGGGCCGAGGGGTTATTTTCCAGAAGCTGATACCACAAAATACCGAGGGCGTAGACATCATCCCGAGGCGAAAGCGGATGCCCCTGCTTCAATTGAGGGGAAGAGTATATCGGTCGGTGCGACCCCTTGAGCGAACGCCGAACGGTTTGCGAAAGCTCAAGCCGCGAATTGTGATTACAAAACAACGACGACCAACCCAGATCGGTAATCCAAAAACTCAAGGTTCCTTCGTCGGTCGGACAGACAAGGATATTGGAAGGTTTAATTCCGCCGTGAATAATTGGCTTGGGAAGGCGATGCAACTTCCCAACGACTTTAGCAAGCCGTCGGATAATCAAGGCAACTTGGGTCGGATTGGGTGGACTTCCACGCCACTGGGCATCCCGCATAAAACCCGCAAGATCGACCCCTGTAATTTCGGGGTATTCAAAACAGGGGACTTCACCTGCGGTGTAAACAGAGCGAAGGGGAATAAGCCCGTGGTGCTCTTCGAGTTCTAAAAAGCGTTTGAGCTCGGCAGTGTGGCGAAAGAAATCTTGGGCAAGTTCGGCATCGGTGATGATCTTGAGAATTGTCGGCGAATCTTCGCGCGTCTCGTCAGTCGCTTCCCAGACCTCGGCATGTGGCCCCATCCCGCGAAGGTTATTAAGCGTCCACCAGTCGATACCTTTGGGACGTGTTCCTTTATCGATGTGGGGGCGTTGTTCTGGGACGAGAACCGGCACATCACCAAATTGGAAGTGCGGTAACCGGTCGGGAAGGTAAAGCAACCATTGTTCGGGCTGGTCTACCGAAAAACTATCCGGCAACGATTGCCCGTGAATATCGCTCGGTCGTCGCAAACCATGACGACAAAAAACCGGCATAATATTCAAGTAGGCTTGGAGACTCTCACGAAACTCTTCTTCGACTTGGAGAGACTCAAGGGTGTCATCAATCAAGAAGCTCAGGGTTGATGTCGGAGAAAAAATCAACTCGCGAAAGGCCGCCCGAAGATCATTCGGCGGAAGGTAAATCTGAGCTCGTCGATGGGTTTCCCGTGCCACCTCATAGAGGGACGTTTCAAACGGAACCAAGCGTGCGAGGGCTGCCTCCGAATGCTTATGCACGGACGCTGCAACACACTCGAGCAACCGTTGGAGACGTGACATGGGTGAAACTACGGCAGGGTTAGAAGAGACATATTTACTCTATCACACAGACGCTTGCGATACAATGACGATTCAACCAAGAAAATTCGGGAGCATCGTCATGAGGAGTTTCAAAAGCCATTAATGTGCCCGATTTATACTTACGGCATCCCTCAACTAACCACCCAGCGTTTCTGGGGTGTCTTCGGGGCTGACGTGGGCAAACAAATTGACGGGTTCCGAATCGACTCGCTTTTTAGCGATCAAGCAATAGTCTGCATTGTTTTCAACACCCACAAAACACCTGCCTAGCCGTTTGGCGACGACCAAGGTTGTCCCGCTTCCACAAAACGGATCAAGCACAGTATCTCCAACATCGCTTCCTGCAAGAACGCAGGTTTCCACTAATTTCTCAGGAAAAACCGCAAAGTGAGCCCCACGAAACTTTGAAAGGGGTATCGACCACACCGTTCGTTTATTTCGTCCGAGTGGGTGAAAGGCTTGATCCCAACGGCCATTGTGAAGATTGGTATTTCCGGAATTCTTGCCCTGTTCTGGGGTTCCCCCTATCTTGCCAAAATGCTTGCGTCCCCCCTTCATTCGGCTCATTTCAGAAAAAGTAACGTGCGGTTCTCGTATTGCGTCCGCAAAATACCGGTATTTATCGGATTTAGAAAACAGGAACAAGTACTCATGGTCCGTTGTCGGTCGAGATGCAACAGAAGAAGGCATCGCATTCGGCTTGTGCCAAATTACATCGGATCGCAGAAACCAACCATCTTCGCCAAGCGCGAGAGCCGTTCGCCACGGCATCCCTAACAAGCGACCAGACAGGAATTTATCACCAAGGTTCAACCAAAAAACTCCATCCGGTTTCAAAACCCGATGACACTCTCTAAAAACTTTTCGCAAATTGGAGATGTAGGTCTCTGGGTTTTCTTCCGAGCCAAGTTGGTCCGCGTGCCCATAATCTCGCTGCTGAAAATACGGGGGACTTGTAACGATACAAGCAATCGAATTGCTTGGAATAATCGCAAGGGATTGGGTCGAATCCCCTCGTATGATGCTGTTGCGTACTCCAATAGGACCTTTCTCGGCGATCCTTGTGGGATCCCATTCATGTATTGGAACTCCTTCGCTCATTGTTTTTCCTCCAACCCTTTCCAGACACCGAGAAGATCGACGAGTTCCTCTTCCAATCGAACCTCGATTTTCGTGAGCTGGTTTGGATTCATTTGGATGTGTATCAAGTGCTCGCATTCAAGCGATTCCAGATCACCTGACCAAGATTCGGCAATCACTATCGGGATACATTCATAATTGTTCTTTTTCGCAGTTTGCACAGATTTCAAAATATCTCTCGTAAAGAGTTGAGCGTGTCCACCTCCCATCGTCTCTCGCGTCTTCACAGGAATGAGAATGGTTTTACTTTTCGATATGACTTGGACATCGTAGGTCTCGTCATTGAGAGTTACTTGTTTCTCGCCAACTTGGAGTTGTATGCTGTTAGCCTTGAATACCTTGTTGGGAAGAGTGCGAACCAAACCTTCAAACCGAGTGCCCTTCAACGCACGACGACTTCCTTCAAGTCGGGCAAGCATAACCTCCGCGAAGACGGGCCACTCCCACTGGTCTGCATCTGGAAAGAGTGGGGCTGCAAATTTGCGAAGTTGGTTGATGAGAGTCGCTCGTTTTTCGAGTTGCGAAACGCCAATCGAGTGTTTTAGCAGTGGTTCCAATCGTTGGGCGGGTGCGTCCCGAAGTAGCCAAGCCAACAGGTACCACTTAGCCTTCGCATTCGGGTAGGGTCTTCCAAGTCCGTCAAAAAGTTGAACGGGTGTTTCCGCACCGAGATACGCCGTCAACGTCTTTTTCGCCCTTGATTCGTCCGCTTCGCAAATAAACGAAAAGACATCTGTGTATCCCTGCTCTCTCAAAAAATCAGCAAAGGCATCATAAAAAGCTTTATTTTGCCGCACAACCGCAACAAGTTCCTCCAATCGGAGATTCTCAATAACGAAAGGGGTGGACTCGTCGGATTCCATAATTCGCTTCTATCGTGCAACCTTCTGTCGAGTTACGCAATCGGATAGTCTAAAGGAGGCTTCTGGTAACTATATCGGTAATTCCTTGAATCTCCACGAACAACACCCTGAATCTCAGCGATAAACGCAACCCAACCAAGCATAATCGTTCGCAACAATTTTGAAAAACCCATGAGGTTTCTATTGACCTGTTGTCTGTTTTCGACTAAATTATATTGAGAATTAGTCTCAATAAGGTCTGCCATGCAACACCTGCTAATGATACCGCTTGACATGCTCCGGTCTGGGGAACGGGCCAGCGTTGCCGACGTCAGTGGCGATCCGCAATGGGTTCACCGGATGGCGGAGCTTGGTTTGCGTAACGGGTCGGAAGTGCAGATGGTTCGTGGGGGTTCGCCGTGCCTCTTGAAAGTGGGCGGTTGCCAACTCTGTTTGCGGACTGATGACTCTTCGCGAATTCTGGTTTGCCCGTTAGAAGGCCACGCCGGATGACCACTCTTGATACGTTGTCTCCCAAAGATCGCTGTGTTGTTGAGACGATAACCGGTCCCAATTCCGTTGTCCAACGTCTTTCGGAGCTCGGACTTTTTGAAGGCGAAGAAATAGTCTTTGTTGGTAAAGCCCCTCTTGGTGACCCCCTCGAAATTCAAGTTGGTTCGACCACTTTGAGCATCCGTAAGAAGGATGCTGAAGGGATTACCGTTCGGCTTCTCACCCCCCAATAACCTTTCCATGTCGCAAGAATCTCGTACCTTTTCTGTCGCCCTTGTTGGCAATCCCAACACGGGTAAATCGACCCTTTTCAATGCTCTCACGGGGTTACGCCAACATACCGGCAATTATCCCGGCGTTACGGTGGAGATGAAAAAGGGCGAGTGTCGCCTTGCCGAGAATTTGAAACTCAATCTCATTGACCTTCCCGGAACCTACTCCCTTGCCCCGCGAAGCCTTGACGAAATGGTTTCGGTTGACCTACTTCTTGGACGGGTCGAAGGGGAAAGTAAACCGAACCTGATTCTTTCGATAGTCGATGCCTCGAATCTCGAACGGCACTTATACCTCACCTCACAGCTAATCGGGTTGGGGTTACCCGTTGTACTGGCGGTGAACCTTGTCGATGTGGCGGGTAAGCAAGGCATCACGATTGACTTCAAAGGGTTAGAACATCGGTTGGGGATACCCGTTGTGCCGATCCAAGCCAATAAAGGCAAAGGGATCGACGAGCTTAAAAGCACGCTTTCAAGAACCCTTCTGCAAGAAGGGTTCTTGCCTCCAAGTGGTCCGCAATTCCCTGATATCTTTAATCAAGAAGTCACAGCGTTACGCCAACAATTCGGCACAGACATCCCGGAATTCCTTGCACAACGTCTTTTGCTCGATATCGACGGGCACGCCCAAAAGACTTTTGCCCAAGTGCATCCTTCACTCAATACCGTCCTTCCCGAAACACGCGAACGTCTGAAAGCAAGTCGTGCGGGTGTCCCTGCGGTCGAAGCTCAAGTGCGATTTCGTTGGATACGCGAGCAACTCAACGGGTTGGTCACACGCCCGAAAGACCCGCCGCCGACATTCTCGTACAAGCTCGACCGAGTTCTAACGCACAAGGTCTTTGGATCGATTCTGTTTTTGGCGTTGATGTTCGTGGTCTTCTGGTCGATCTTTGCAGGCGCTCAATTCCTGATGGACCCTATCAAAGATGCCTTCAAATGGCTTGCCGATGAGGTGAAAGATAATTTACCGGTAGGGCCGTTCCGCAGTCTGGTTGCCGATGGGATTATTGGTGGCGTGGGAAGCGTATTGGTCTTCCTTCCGCAGATCGTGATTCTGTTCGGGTTCATTGCGATCCTTGAGGATTGCGGATACATGGCCCGTGCAGCGTTCCTGATGGATAAGATCATGGCCCGTTGTGGGTTGAACGGAAAATCGTTTATCCCCCTACTCTCTTCAACGGCCTGTGCCGTCCCGGGGATCATGTCCACTCGCACGATTGAAAATAAACGTGACCGGTTTGCGACGATCCTAGTGGCTCCGTTGATGAGTTGCTCGGCCCGATTACCCCTGTATTTCCTGATGATCTATGCCCTGATCTACGATCCGAAAAAACATACGGCATGGGTTCCAGCATTGTATCTCTTTGCCATGTATGCTTTAGGATTGATTATCGCCCCTCTCGTTGCGTTATTGCTCAAACGAACCTTGCTTAAAGGAGAAACCCCGGCGTTCGTGATGGAATTACCTTCGTACAAAGTGCCACAAATTCGCGTCGTGATTCGGCGAATGATCGATGCTGGTTGGGCCTTCGTTCGACGGGCAGGAACCTTGATTCTTGCCAGCATGATTCTGATTTGGGCTACGTTGTACTTCCCTGCTCATAATACAGAAGGAGAATCCTACGAAGCGAAGATCGAGGAGATCGAAACCCAAATCAAGGACAAGAAAGCAGCACCTGCACCCGAAGCCACTGAAGGCGAAAAAGAGGAAGACAAGGAACTTAAAGAACTCGAAGAGAAGAAGAACAAACTCACCGAAGAATGGAAAGGTCAAAGCCTTCTCGGACGGGTCGGCAAAACCCTTGAGCCGGTGTTTATCCCCTTGGGGTGGGACTGGAAACTCGGCATGGCAGCGATTGCCAGCTTCCCTGCACGCGAAGTCGTCGTGGGCACGATTGGTCTAATTTACGGGCAAGGCGAAGTCGATCCCGGCGAACTCAAAGATAAACCCGAAGACTCCGAGTTAGTCAAAACCTTCGGCGACGAAATCAAAAACGACCCCCTCCGAGGTCGCTACAGCACTGCTATCGGGTTAAGCATGATGGTCTTCTTCGCACTGTGTGCCCAATGCGTTTCCACCCTCGCGGTAATTAAACGCGAAACCCGCTCTTGGGCATGGCCGATCTTCACGTTTGTATACATGACAGGGCTTGCCTATGTCGGGGCACTTGTGGTCTATCAGGTCGGGAAGCTGATTTTGTGACATAATGAAATGTTGCCCTTTCAAATCCGTGTCACACACGATTCACGATACTCTGGTCATTCTGTTGCCTCGGGCTAGAACAAGTGCGTTCCCTCCCGAGGCTTTTTCATGCGCACTCTCCTTTTCCTGTTATGCGTTGGTTCTCTCACCGCACTGGCAGAAAACCCTTTCGACTTGAAGGTCTACGGACCCACTGAAGTAAACGACGACCCGCGATTCAAACTCAAGACCCTGAACGACTATTTTCCGTTCGATCCGCCAAAGGATGCCGAGACTTGGAAAAAGCGTGCAGACTATGTGCGTATGCAAATTCAGGTTGCCAACGGCATTTGGCCAGCACCCGAAAAGGCTCCGATCAAAGCAACGATTCACGGCCTCATCGAACGGGACGAATACACCATCGAAAAAGTCTTCTTTGCCGCACGCGAAGGACATTACGTTACGGGGAACCTCTACCGACCGAAAGCTAAAGCTGAAGGAAAACGCCCTGCGATTCTCAGTCCTCATGGTCACTGGCCTCCAGAAGGCCCGAAGGGGGGACGCTTCTACGATGCCGGTGAAGCGACTGCCCAAAAGCTCGTCAAAGCGGGTGACGAAAAGACGATGGAAGGGGCACGCCATCCGTTGCAAGCCCGATGTGCGACCCTTGCCCGGTTGGGTTACGTTGTGTTCCATTTCGATATGGTCGGCTATGCTGATAGCCAGCCCTACGCACACCGCAAAGGATTTAGCGATGCTCAAGCGGACCTTTGGCTCCATAGTTACATGGGTATGCAAACGTGGAATTGTATTCGGGCTTACGATTTCCTCGAATCGCTTCCCGACGTTGACCCTAAGAAGATTGGCGTAACGGGTGCGAGTGGTGGCGGAACGCAGACGTTTATCATTGGGGCTATCGATCCGCGACCTGCTGTGATTTTTCCTGCGGTCATGGTCTCGACGGCGATGCAAGGAGGGTGCGTTTGCGAGAATGCCCCCTATCTACGGATCAATACAGGTAACGTCGAGTTTGCAGGGTTGTTTGCACCCAAACCCCTTGCGATGTCGGCTGCAAACGATTGGACAAAGGATATTATGACGAAGGGCTACCCCGAATTGCAAAAACTCTACGAGATGCTCGGCGACGAGAAGAAAGTCTCGGCGAAGGCATGGCTTGAGTTCGGGCATAACTACAACCAACCGGCACGCGAGATGATGTACGCTTGGTTTAACGAACACTTGATGAACAAACCCGGAGCCGTTGCAGAACCGGCTTTCAAACCCGTTCCACCCGCAGAGCTTTCCGTCTTCGATGAGAAGCACCCACGCCCGAAAGACGAACTCTCTGCCGAACGCCTTCGAGAACTCCTCACCGAAAAAGATCGGGCCACGTTCAAGAAATGGACCGAAGGAAAGCCCGAAGATTATCGCAAGATCGTCGGTGGGGCGCTTGCAGTTTTCTTGGGCAGCGATCTCCCCACACCCGCAACGGTCGAAGGTAAAGAGATCGGCGAAAAGATTGTGGCAGGCGATTACACCCTTCGCAAATATGTACTCACCGATAAATCCTACGGCACGAAAGTCCCTGCCGTGAGCTTCCGAGGAAAAACCTTTTCGGGAGGGGTGATTATTTGGGTCCATTCCGACGGCAAGCAAAATCTGCTCACTGAGAAAGGCGGGATCATTCCCGAAGCAAAATTGATTCTCGATGCCGGTTATGCGATCCTTGCCCCCGATTGTTTTGGCATCGGTGAGTCGAAGGGGAAAACACCTTTTAACGTCGATAAGAATTTCGCTGCGTACACCCTCGGCTATAACCTGCCCATCGTTTCGCAACGGGTACGCGATATTCTGACCTGTGTGGCCTACTCGCAAAGTAGCGACAAAGTGAAATCGGTTGGGATTATCGGCTTGGGTTCGGCAGGTTCGTGGACGGTATTTGCACGGGCAAGCATGGGAGATAAAGGACCAAAACTCGCTGCCGACCTGAACGGCTTCCGCTTCGAGAAAATCGAAAATTCCGCCGACCCAATGTTCCTCCCCGGTGCCTTAAAATACGGCGGTCTGTCGGGCTTCTTGACGTTGTGCGCCCCCGGCGAGGTCTTCGTAACCAACGGAACTATCGAAAAACACGTTGGGGCCATGTACACCAAACTCGGCAAAGAATCCGGATTGAAAGCCACCGAGAAAAGCACATCGAAAGAACTGGTAGAATGGTTGGTGAAATAGGGCTACAAAATCGGTGTCAGTAACCTTAATCCACTTTCCAGAACCTTGATTGCAAACGGGCGTTTGTTCCACTCGACGGGGTCTACTTCTTTGGACTTCGAGAAATCCCTTTCAAACTGTTCTTCTAATCGTCGAAGGATTAACGGCGATTCGATAAAGCAACTGACCTCGAAGTTCAAGAAGAAACTTCGGCAATCGAGGTTGACACTTCCGACCGAAGCCCAATCGTCAATCAATAGGGTTTTGGCGTGGATAAACCCCGGTTGGTATTGATACAGCTTGACGCCTGCCTTCATCAGTTCGGCCCAATAGTAACGCCCTGCAAAATACGGAATCCACTTATCGGGCTTTTTCGGAATAATCAAACGAACATCGCATCCAGAACGGGCAGCCACACACAACGCATCCAAAAGGGACGGGTCCGGAACAAGATAGGGGGAGGTTGCCCAAAGCCGCTTATTCCCGTGAAAGATCGCGGAGAGATAGACTTCGCGGATAGCCTTTGTCTCTTGATCGGGGCCGGACCATGCCACTTGTATTTTAGTGTTCCCCTCCCCTTCGTCGGGAATCTCGTCGGCGAGAAAGTCGATATCTTCGTTGCTGGCGAAGTTCCAATCTTCGGCAAAGAGTCTCTGTAAATCCGCGACGGCAGGCCCGTGTATTTTGATTTGGGTATCACGCCAACGCCCGTATTTTTTCGTCACTTTAGCGTACTCGTCGCCGAGATTCATGCCACCCGTGTAAGCAACCTTACCATCGACAACCAGAATTTTACGATGATTGCGTAGGTTCACACGCCATTGGTGCCAAAGACTAAACAGGCTGAGGAATGATTCGACTTTTCCGCCCGCTCGCTTCAGGTCTTTGAGCAACCCGCTCCGCAAACCCAGTGAACCAACGGCATCGTACAACAGGCGAACTTGGACGCCTTGTTTGGCCTTTTCTACAAGAAGGGAAAGGAACTTCCGACCCGTTTCGTCGTTACGCAAAATAAAGACTTGGAGGTGAATATACTTTTCGGCTTCCTGAATACTCTTGAGCATTTCGGGAAAGGCTTGCTCGCCGGAGATATAAAAATTCAGGCTATTTCCTTCGCTTGGAAAAGGCATACCGAGCTTGCAGGCCACTTTCGCTAACCGTGTCAGGTCGCCTTTGGGTTCAACGCCAGAATCTTGCGGAGTTTTTTTACGTTGATACGCTTGCTTGTGCTTGATCTTTTTACGCAAAGGGCGATGAATGTTCTGATAGCCCAACAGCAAAAAGAAAATGATTCCGATCACCGGAAGAAATATCACCGTAACGGACCACGCAATCGCTGAGGTCGGGTCGCGTTTGAGCGACAATATCCAGATGACAAATAGCCCAACAAGGAATGAATCAACAAGGGCAAAGATACCCGTAATGGTTTCCCAACTCATGGGCTTGTCTTGGGCTTGTAGGATTTGAGGAAATCACGAACATCAATTTCGTTATCGATATTGTCATAGCCTATCGCTTCCATCTCGGCTATCGCATCGTCATTACGCCACCCCTGTACATCCATTCGGTACACTGCACAAAAAGCCCCTGTGCGGTGCATTCCTGCGTTGCAGTGAATGAGGATCGGGTGACGATTCGGATCGCGCGCAATTTTGAGAAACTCTTGCAAAGGTTTGATGGCAGGGATTTCGTCCGAACCCGGAACCGAAAAGGCTTCGGGACGAATGCGGATATGCTTAATCCCAATTCCATTGCAGAAATCTTCTTCCCATTTATCGGGTATCAACCCATTGGGGTGCGGTCGAAAACGAAGGCTTATCACGGTTTTAATCCCATGATCGTGAATCACACGTTTAAGCCCTTCGGGTGTGAGTTGCCCACTGCGATAGAGTTTTCCGCTCTCGACCGTGCGAAAGTTCTTGAGGTGCTTTTCTTGTTGTGTGGCATAAAGTAGGGGTATCCCCGGAATGGCAATCACAAGCAACAACGTAAACAGGACGCGAAAAATCGAACGCAAAGGAAGCCCTCAAGGTTACACCCAACCATTATACTCAATAACCCAATTTAATCCCGTTGAGTTCGGCTTCCTTAATCAGGGGTTCAAGTTTTTCCAACACCTTCGGGTCGTGCCCACCTTGTTCAAGATACTTCCGCGACAGGGCCGAAACCTCGGGAACAGCTTCCTTGGTGCGATCTACCTTGCGAGGATATTTCTTTTCGTGAAAGCCCGCCTCTGCAAGCTCCGTCATATCAGGAGACATGCGAGAACCGGCAATATCGGGTGTTAATCTAGGTACTGGTGGAAGTTGGTTATCCCTGCGACGCGACGGAGTTTGGGATTCCCGTTCCGAAACCATCCGAGCAAGCTCGTAACTAATAATTGCCGCGAGTTGCTCATCATCTTTGCATGCGTTGATAAGGCCATCGCTCAGAACAATCAAATGCGTATCGAGGTGATACATCACGGGTTCGGGCTTGCCAACGGTGATAATACGCGGTTGCAAGCCCGTTTCATCTTTATTGGCAGCAATCACCGCCGACGCCACCGTATCAGCCCGTATGGTCGCTTTCTGATCGCCAACCGGCAATTTACGAGGATCAAGAACGTGACTTTGCTTGAAGAGCCGATTCGCACTTTCTCGCTGAGTTTCGTGGGCATCCTGCACACACCCCGTCAGAGGAAGGATACTCAAAGCCGTGAATGCAAAAGAAGACGGTTTCATAAACCCCTCGAAGCCAACTTGAGGCGCAAGGGGTATAGCAGCGAGACAGAAAGCGGGCAAGAGGGGAATTTGTTGGGTAAAGGGGAGTCGGAAAATCAAAGGGTTTCCCCATAGTTCGCCTAGCCCGCTTCGAGCAAGGGCTAGGCTATTCGGGTGCGCCCTTGCGGGCTTTGGTCTCGAAGACTCGACCGTGCGAATACAAGAAAATGGCTTGTTTTGCCGAGCGAAGCGATGGAAAAGCCCGTTAGGGCGCACCTGTATAGCCTAGCCCTTGCTCGAAGCGGGCTAGGCGGACTGACGGGACTTGCAAAGAAAATTGTGCCATCGGGAAACGTTACCGTCCCGCTTTGATAACCTCACCTGCCACTTTGCAGATGGCGTCGTTGGTGAAGGCGAAGGGGACTTTTTCGCGTTTGGTATCGGTGGCTCGGTCGAAGACGAAGCATTCGAGGTTGACTTCGTCGGTTCCAGTGATGGTCATTTCGTAATACTTCACGGAGGCGTTTTGGGCGGGGGTGACTTCGGAGCGTAGCACGGCATTGTTCAAGGTCGGGTCGCACTCGATGACCTGAATCATCTCTAACACCCCTTGCAGATGATCGGCAACGGAGTGTGCGAACGGTTTCAGATCGCCTTGCACTTGCGGGTCGCGTGTGAGCGTGAGGCGATTGACGGCACTGGCGAGCGATTCGACCTTTTGCACGTCAAGGTGAATGCTCCAATTCTCCGGTAGGGCAAACGTGGCTTGGTGAGGTCCGTCCCCTTGCGGGTTCCAATTACTTAGACTTTGGTGGAGCGTTTTTACTGGCATTCTCTTCCCCTATGATTTTCTGTGTATGATCCGAACCGTCGAACGAGAGTAGCGTTGTTTTGCCTTCAACAATGGTTTCCAAGTGGACAGGGCGTGCCCACATGAATTGGAGGTTCATCAGCACGTCGCGGGCATAGTTGAGCTTCAAATCGATCCCGTTGTGTTGGTGTCGCAACAGAAGCTCGCCCCGATTGCGATGATTCCCATTTATAACATAAATCCACGGTTTGCCAAAGTTTGTCAAACTAAATAGCAACCTTTGCTTAATTTTTTGAAATTCACGGGAGTCAATAACGTATTGGCCCGCTTGGTCGTGATACGAAAAGCTGAAGAGCTTGTATCGGTCACAAAATTCTGGCGTCAAAAACGTATCGATGAAGGTAATATCGTTATGAATCCGGCGAACTTCATAGATTTTTTGTCGTCCCAACCCTAATTCTTTGTTCCAACGACGTTTTTCTTCGTGGTCGTCGCAGGCATCGTACTCGGGGCCGAACTGTCCCCGATTCCAGCGATCCTCAACGTCACGCAGAAGCTCGATACCCACCTTGTACGGGTTCAACCGCCCTCCGCTCATTGCCATTGTTCCCGAATGATGGTCAGCATAATCGACCAACTCGGACGGGTCGAGCGCTTTTTGGGTCATAATGGTCGAGTGCCAATAGCTTGCCCAACCCTCGTTGAGGATCTTCGTCTGACCTTGCGGGTAGAAGTAGTATGCCTCATCTCGAATAATCGAGAGAATATCGCGTTGCCACGGGCGTAACGGGGCAGATTCCATCAGGAATAATAGCACATCCTTTTCCGGTTGAATCGGGAACGAAAGGTCGGCGTTTTGCTCACGACGTTTGCGTTCTTCGTCCTCTTTGGCGTGCAGAACTTCGGGAGGGTTGATGTAGTCCTCCATGTAGTCCTTCGAGCGGAACTTGTGGGTATGCTCTTCGTGGGTTTCTTCCTCGTCGGCGGGTTTGCTTTCGCCACGACGTTTGAACGCCACCGAATGAATATCGATCAGATCGTCAATCGATTGGCACCGGTCGATAAAGCGTTCGACTTCATCTTCGCCAAATCGCTCGATATAGTTGCGGATACGCGAACCGTGATTAGCAATCTCGTCCATCATCTTGCGATTGGTGTGCGAAAAATACGCATTGCACTTGAAGAAGTCCGAGTGACCATACACGTGCGCCATCACCAGTTTTTGGTCTAGGGTTTGGTTACAACGCATCAGATAGGCGTAGCACGGATCGTTGTTAATCACCATTTCGTAAATTTTGGACAGGCCGTATTCGTAGCTCTTTTTAAGCTCTTCGTACTGCATCCCAAAAGACCAGTGCGGGTAACGGGTCGGAAAACCCCCGAACGCTGCAATCTGATTAAGCTCATCGGCATCGACGACTTCAAAAATGGTCTCGAAGAAATCGAGTCCATACTCGCGGGCGTACCCTTCAATTTCGTCCTTGAGGACGCGAAGGTTCGACGGTAGATTCGTGTGGTAGAAATAGCTTTTCATAATTGCACCCGTCGTTATTTTGTGGGGGACGTTCGTCTAAAACTCAGTTGCCCCAGTTGACTCAACTTTTTTCCAGAAGGCCCACTCCCTCTCCCATGCTTGGGAGAGGGAGTGGGCTTTACCCACCTTCACCCTAGTTTTTTCGAGTCGCCAGCACTTGTGTTCATACCCACGCCCAGACGGGGAGGAGAAAAGCAGTTCGCTCCGCTATTATTTTTCTCGATACGCCAAAAGTTTGCCCTTGCATATCCGACCCGATTTCCAGCATGAACACATCGTAGGGGTAACTGCCCTTTTTCCGATTGCGATCTCGATTCCTTCGCCTGTTTGCACTTGCCGCACCCACTTTGTTAGTGGGCAATACTTACAACCTCGGTGGAGTCTTGCACAACCCGAATTACGGGTCAATTCTTGGATGTTTTCCTCTCTGCCCGAAAGGAGCCAACGAATTCTTAATCGCACGCGACCTTTTGCACGTTCCATTTGGTAACGACGATGTTTTAATCCTCGTCCCATTTTCGCTCACCGTCCCGGGGTGAGGAATTCCCGTATGCTGTTCAAGATCGAGTCACGGTCGGGGATTTTCGAGACGATCAAGTTTTCGTTTGCACCGAGAAACTCGGATATATGCTCGATGAACTCTCCGGAACCGTAGGGGCTTTCGACTTGCCCATATCCAAATAGATTCAGGTTGGGGAGCAAGCGGTTCACCAAAATATCGAGACACTTCGGATTATCGTCTCCCCAGTTGTCGCCGTCCGAGAAGTGGAAGGCATATAAGTTCCACTCGTCAGCAGGGTAGCGTTGGGCCATGATCTTGGCAGCAAGCTCGTAGGCGCTGGAAATCTTCGTGCCCCCACTTTCGCGGGTGTGGTAGAAAGTGTGTTCGTCCACTTCCTTTGCGACGGCATCGTGAATGATATATACGCGATCAACCCCTTTATAATGGGCCTTGATCCATGTATCGAGCCAGAAAGATTCGATCCGCACAATTTCTTTTTGCTCGTCGGTCATGCTACCCGACACATCCATCATGTAGATAATACACGCCACCGCATCGGGTTTCTGCACGGTCTTCCACGAACGGTAGAGCTTATCTTCTCGAACAGGGATAATTCGCGGATCAACGGGATTATAAGTACCCGACGAAATTTGCCGTTTCAGTGCCCGTTTGAATGTCCGTTTGAAGTGGCGGAGCGATTCTGGCCCGACTCGACGAATCGTGGAGTATTTATCCTTTTCGGAGATGACGTTCTTTTTACCCTTCGGTTCAATTCGTGGCAGTGCGAGTTCTTCGCCCAAAATCTCGGCAAGCTCTTGCAGCGAAAGTTCCACTTCGAGAATATGCCCACCCGCTCCGTCACCGGCTTGAGGAGTGCCACCTTGATCGGGATCGGAGATCGGCTGACCAACTTGTCCCGGCCCCGATCCAACCCCGCCCGAGTTCTTTCGACCGTATTGGAATTGTGGCACGGCAATCTGCGGAAGGGGAATCGAGACAAAGTCCTTCCCCTTCTTGCCCAGAAGCTCCCCACGCGAGACGTACTTTTGCAAATCCGATTTGACCTTGCCCCGCACAATTTTGCGGAACCTTTGCAAATCGCGTTCGATTCGTTGACTCATGGCTCCGACCTCAAATTCGGTGGATTGTTGGTTTGGGTTTTGATAGACCGGTGCGCAAGCAACGGTCGAGAGATCGCAAACCAACCGTTGCTTGCGCACCGGTCTACCAAAACCTTGGCGATCTCATTTTTGCAGTTCCTCAAGGAAATGGGAAGCGACTGGGGTCGGAATAACCAACGGGTGCGGATCAGTCAGGAGAGCAAAACCATCTCGGAGAGGAGTACTGGTAGAATGGTGATGAAGGTGGGGGTGCCCTGAGCCGCACATTCCAGTCCTTAGTGCTGCTCCTTCCGGCCTCACACGGTTCAGACCTTCCTGTCGGTCAGGCCCCCACCACATCACCATTCCAACCAGCTTATTTCTTCGTTTGACCTCGGGCAAAGATACTTGCCACGAAAGTCAGCACGTCGGTCGCACTTGATTCATTATATCCATAATTTCGGATCAAGCGTTGCTTAACAATGTCAATTTTTTCCTGAGTGGCTTTATCGATCACGTTGGAAACCAAACTGGACAGCTTAATCGTGTCTTTTTGGTCTTCAAACAACTTCAACTCAAGAGCTTTTTGCAAGCGTTCATTCGTTTTATAGTCGAACTTCTTGCCGTCAAGTGACAATGCCCCGATGTAGTTCATAATCTCGCGTCGGAAATCGTCCTTGCGTGATTCGGGAATCTCGATTTTCTCCTCAACGCTCCGCATCAATCGTTCGTCCGGCTCCTCGTAGCTACCCGTATAACGGTTTCGCACCTTCTCGCGTTGGGTGTAGGCTTTCACATTGTCAATGTAATTGCCACACAAACGGGTCAAGGCTTCCTCGTCGGCAGCGATTGCACGTTGAACCTCGTTTTTCACAATGTCTTCGTACTCTTCTTTCACAGTTGCCAGAAGTTCCTTGTAATGCTTCAAGGTATCTTCGTCGGTAATCAACGCATGGTGACGCAAACCGTCTTCCAATTCCTTTAACACCATGAAGGGATTGATGTTGTCTTCTTCGGGGTGTGCGACCAACGCATTCGAGATTTTATCTTGAATGTAGCGTGGCGAGATACCCGACATCCCCTCTTCGGGTGCTTCCCGCTTCAGGTCGATGATGTTATCTTCCGTGAAGCCCGGCAGTGTTTTCCCGTTGAACAGCTTGAGCTTTTGCATCAAGGTCAAGTTATGATGCTTCGGCGGGCTGAGACGGGTCAGCACTGCCCACATGGCTGCCACTTCAATCGTGTGCGGGGCAATGTGCTTGCCTTTCACTCGTTGGGCGTTGAAGTCTTTTTCGTAAATCTTCACTTCGTCACGCAGACGGGTGACATAGGGGACATCGATTTTCACCGTCCGGTCTCGCAGAGCTTCCATGAACTCGTTGCTCTGGAGCTTGCGATACTCGGGGCTATTCGTGTGACCGAGAATCACTTCGTCGATATCGGTTTGGGCAAACTTCTTCGGCTTGATCTTGTGTTCTTGCGATGCCCCTAAGAGATCGTACAAGAAGGCCACATCGAGTTTCAGCACTTCGATGAACTCGACCAAACCACGATTTGCGATATTCAATTCGCCGTCGAAGTTAAAGGCCCGTGCATCGGATTCGGTTCCGTATTCTGCAATCTTGCGATAGTTAATATCGCCGGTGAGTTCTGTGCTATCTTGGTTCTTCTCGTCCTTCGGTTGGAAGGTACCGATACCGATCCGGTCTTGTTCGCTGAGGAGCAGGCGATGAACCTGAATATCGCCCAACACCTTTTGCCAATCGCCTCCGTAATGTTTCAGACGTTCGGTAAACATATGACGGCAGAAGGGGCAAACATCGCCACGAATTGTGATTTCGTAGTCCGATTTTTTCTGAGCGTTCAGCTTTTCCAAGAGCTTCGCACGCGATTCCTGCGGGATCAGCTTCAAAGGCTCTTCGTGCATTGGACACTTGGTAAAAGTGCCATCAGCAGATTTCCAAGAATAGGTGTAGATTGCCCCAGCATCGGTGCGGGAATAATCCTCCAGCCCCCGTTTGAGCAACCGAGCAATCGTACTCTTGGCAGAACCGACGGGTCCGTGAAGGAGGAGCACCCGTTTCTCGGTTCCGTACCCTTGTGCTGCTGACTTGAAGGTATGCACAAGCGAAGAGAGCGTGCGATCTAAACCGAAAACGGCATCGCCTTGTTCGGCGGCGTACTCGGTGAAGAATTTGTAACGGGTAATTTTCTCTTTGTTCTCGTAGGCGTCTTCTGTGCCGTGCGAGATAATCATGTCGTACAATCGCTGGTAGGCGTTACGGGTGACCGTCGGGTGTTCGATTACGAGATCAAGGTATTCGGTGAACGTCCCTTCCCAGTGGAGACGTTGATAGTCCGAAATGTCTCCGTCGGATCGTAATTCACTCAGTATGTTGATGCCAAGAGCCATCGTTTCTCCGTGTTGATTCATCTGGGGTGGTGAGGGGAAACCGACGAAATCCCCGTTGTTTTCGCCGGTCGTTATTGGGTGTTGGCTATTGAATAGGAGTCTAGCCAGCACAAACTTCAATGAGAGGTCTACTCTATTTTACTCAAACTCTCGCCGAAAAGGATTCAGGATTCTCGAATTCTTACCAAATTCGGGAATCGGGATTCGGGATTCGGAATTCGGGAAAGACAATGTCTGGGTTTGTTTAAGTCGTTGGCAAGCCCCGTCAGTTCGCCTAGTCCGCTCTTCGAGCAAGGACTAGGCTATTCGGGTGCGCCCGTGCGGGCTTGACCATCGCTATCGCTCGGTAAAACAAGCCATTTTCTTGCTTCAATCCGGTCGAGTCTTCAAGACCAAAGCCCGCAAGGGCGCACCCGAGTAGCCTAGTCCTTGCTCGAAGAGCGGACTAGGCGAGCTATGGGGATCACCCGCAAAGATACGCTCTCGATGACTCCGTCTTCCCCGAACCCCAATGCCCGAACCCCGAATCCCGACCACAAGTCATTCTACCTGATCGTTAAAGGTTGACGTTGGTTCGCTTTCTTTTTGCGCCACGCTGCAAGAATCTTCTGCCACGACATCTAATCTATACAAGAGTACTCTCTGGAAGGGGGTATTTGTCAAGCCCAAAACCACCCAAAATTCGCACTCCGAAGAACTTGCCTAGATTCCCAAGTCGATTTTTGGTAGGGTCTTCCCAAGCATTCAAGGAAACCGGAACGGGTCGCACCGTTCCCTATTTGAAAGGACACAATCATGCGAAATCTCTTTGCTCTCGTCGGTTTGGCTACCGTTGCCTTCTTGGGTGTCGGTTGGTACATGGGATGGTACAAAATCTCCTCGCAAAAATCGCCTGACGGTCAGCAGAACATCAACGTAAGCCTCGATACGGGTAAAATCACCGATGATGTGCAAGCGGGTGTCAAAAAAGGAGCCCAAGTCGGCGGCGAGTTGGTGGACAAAGTGAAAGAAAACAAAGACGAGAAACCCGCCCCCATGACGGTTCCGCAAGGCCCCGCAAGCCGATTCTTCTCACCGGAAGACAACGGCGGTTGGAAGCCGATTGGCACGATTAAGTCGGAACGCTAGAGCTTATTCGTAAGTGGGAGGATAAATTTGCCTGTCTGCATGTTTTTCAGACGCAACCCAACCCAGAAACGCAGCAATTCTACAAGCCAAATTATCGTACCAAACCGAATCATCGGGATAAGAACAGATTATCTCAACAACGTTTATCTGTGGGTGGAATCGCCCATCAACGGAGTACCCTTGAGAATGCCCCATTGCCAAAACGATTTGCGCCCACGGCTGACCGGCTCTGTTTCGGAAAGTCATTGCACCAGTTTGTTCCAATGCAGGAATGCTCAAAAGGAATTCGATCAAAGGTTGAGTGGGAGCCGGTGGTTGATCCGGTAACGGGGTGATCGTGAGATACCAAGACAAGTTTGATATTCCTTTTGCGGGTTGAGGGGTGTTTGTGGGAATATGGAAATTATACTGGTTTCACGAAGAAAACGGGGTATCCCCATAGTCCGCCCCAGACCCCTCGTCTCACTTCGTTCTACTTCGGGATGTCTGGGGCTATTGAGTCACCCCTATCGGGGTAAAGCAATTTTTGGCCTCACGACATCAGAACATTTCAGGAAACACCAAATGCTAAAATAAATACCCCGAAAGGGGTGACTGAATAGCCCCTGACATCCCTATAACGGTCTCCAGACCGTTGCGGGGTCTGGGGCGGACTTCGCGGATTGCACTCCGGCTATACCTTTACGGTGTCCTATGCCTTCACCAACAACTAACAACTCCTTTCTATCCACTACACACTATCCACTGTCCACTCCGTTTGAAAGACCTCGCTCCCCTTGTCGTATCTATCGTAGGAATGTCGCTGGAATAATTTCTAGTAATTCGCCAACAATCTACTACGCAACAGGAACGACCTATGGTTGGGATGACTGCCACAATGAAAGCCAAGCCCGAAGAAGCGAAGCCAATCGAAGCCCCTCAACAAACACCATCTGAGCCAAAGCCCGAAGAAGTCGGGGCGGGTGTGCCGATGGGTGCGAACTTGACGGCAACGGGTGCGACCTTTCGTTTGTGGGCTCCCGCAGCGAAATCGGTGGCAGTGCGAGGCGAGTTCAACGGCTGGACGGATGTGCCGATGGTCAAAGATGAAAAGGGCTATTGGTTCGCAGAGGTTCCCGATGTTAAGGAAGGTCACGAATACAAATTCTATATTGTGGGTGAAGGTTCCGAAGGCTTGAAACGCGACCCCTATGGGCGTTCGCGTGCGTGGAAGGCCGAAGAGGGGAAGATTCGCGGGAGTATTGTTGTTGATGCGTCGAGTTTCCCGTGGCACGATACCGAATACAAAACACCTGAGTTCAGCGAGTTGGTTATCTATCAACTGCATGTCGGTGTTTTTCATGCAACCGATGCCAACGGCAAAGACCAGCGTCCCGAACGACCGGGCCGATATTTAGACGTGGTCGAGAAGCTCGGCCACCTGAACGATCTGGGTATCACTGCCATTCAGGTATTACCCATTCAGGAATTTGAAACCGCTCGCTCGATGGGGTATAACTCGGTCGATTATTTTGCCCCTGAAACCGACTATACCGTTCCGGTCGATCATCCCGATTTTGAACGCTACCTGAAAGAATGCAACGAGATTTTGACCAAAAAAGGGCTACAACCCTACGAAGCAAAAGACCTCAATAGCCAAACCAAACAGTTTATGGCTCTGGTGGACTTGGCCCACTTGCACGGAATTGCAGTGATTCTCGATGTGGTCTACAACCATGCAGGGGGTAACTTCGACGACGAGAGCATGTACTTCTTGGATCGTCAACCATATGACGATCAGAACAATAGCCTGTACTTCACCGAAAAAGGTTGGGCAGGCGGGTTGGGCTTTGCGTACTGGAAAGAGGAAGTGCGTCAATTCCTGATCGACAACTCCAAATACTTCCTTGATGAATATCACATCGACGGCTATCGCTTCGACGAAGTGACCGTCATTGATCGCTTCGGCGGGTGGGAGTTTCTCCAACACATGACGGAGACCCTTCGTGCCCACAAGCCTAACAAACCCCTCATTGCAGAATACTGGGCCGATCATTCTTCGGTACTCAAACCCGTTGCGGAAGAGGGTGCAGGTTTTGATTGCGTGGTCGATTCCTCAATACGCGGAACCTTGCGAGAAGTGTTAGCCCAAGCAATCGTTGGCAAGGATGCACCCGTTGTGCTTGATCCGCTTGTAGAAGCGATGCACCCCCACTTTGGTGAAGGGTGGCGTTCGGTGCATCACCTTGAGAATCAAGATGTTGTCCGCATCAATAACGAGACCGACCGCGAACCGCGTATTGCCTCTTTGTGTGACCCGACCGATTCACGTTCGTGGTTTGCCCGTAGCCGTGCAAGGTGGGCAATGGGGGTGCTACTCACCTCGCCGGGTATCCCGATGATCTTCATGGGACAAGAGTTTCTCGAAGATAAATTCTGGACGGATAGCCCCGACTATTATAAAGATGCGGAAATTTCTTGGGATCGTCTCGCAAACGAAAAAGTGATGCAAGACTACCTCAAGTTCACAACTGACTTAGTGAAGCTGAGAACAACCCACCCCGCTCTAAAATCGGGTAACCTTCACGTCTTCCACGTCCACAACGAAAGCCGAGTGATGGCTTACAGCCGTTGGACAAACGATGAGAAATCGCGTGTCGTGGTAGTCGCAAACCTGAACGAAGTCCCTCACGAAGAATACAGCGTAGGCTTCCCCTCGGATGGTGAATGGACCGAGGTTTTCAACAGCGACCTTTACGATAATTTCCCCAACCCCGAACCCATCGGCAACGCCGGAAAGATCAGCGCCGATGGCTCCCCAGAGCAAGAACTCCCCCACTCCGCGAAGATTCGTATCCCCGCGAACGGCTTCGTGATCTTCTCGAAAATGGAGGGGGTAATAAGAAGTTTTGGGGTTGGTTAATTTACTGTGTTATCCCGTCATAGCGCCTAGCCCGCTCTGTGAGCAAGGGCTAGGCTAAAGGGGTGCGCCCTATCGGGCTTTTCCATCGCTTCGCTCGGTAAAACAAGGTCTTTTCTTGTTTTTGTTCGGTCTAGTCTTCGAGACAAAAGCCCGATAGGGCGCACCCCTTTAGCCTAGCCCTTGCTCG
>VYLT01000064.1_pt1 | contig 24300 bp, 16 predicted proteins | sample 5114261 | NCBI WGS metagenome assembly VYLT01 (sample SAMN12291815, study PRJNA351875) | freshwater metagenome | isolation source: freshwater lake | place: USA: Michigan, Little Long Lake | collected 2011-07-12 | reverse complement strand
AGAGGCTAAAAAAGTCGGCTCGCATACGGGGATGATTCTGGCCGATGTCCTGAAAGCTGGCCCCTACGAAAAGCGAACCGTCTTCAACCCGCGTGCCGTTTTGGAGCAACGTGAAGGCGATGTCGAACTCGAAAAGGTCGGCAAAGATGCCAAACTGCCGTGGGAGATCGACGGGTTACGTTGGCACACAAAGGATCGCACAACCTCTGAGGGCGTCCCATGCAAGTGGGAGGGGGATATTCTCACTTACGTCGATACCGAAATGCGAAAGCTCGGCACTTTTGCGCCCACGAATTGGAGTCAACGCACCACCACCGAAGTGACTGGCCCTGTCAAGTCGCAGGGATGGTTCTTCCATGCTCATACAAGCATGGAATACTTTGTGCGGTTGGTCTTCCGAGTGGCCCGGAACACCTTCAAGCAAGCAGAAGTCGAAAAACTGGTAGACCTTCAAACCTACGACGAAATGAAGGATATTCCCGTCTACGGTTCCGAAGGGCGTGTCAATGTGGCCCAACGCAAAGGCCCGTGGCAAGAGGTCTGGATGACGGTGAACAATCTCGCCGAGATTCAAACGCCGGGATTCCTCAAATTCCTGAAAAAAGCCGTTGAAGGGTTCGAGAAAAACCTTGTCCGAATGGAGACCAAACCCGAAGACGTAATGCCATGGAAGGTGAACGGCGAGAAGTGGCACCTCGGCGAAAAGGGATTCCCCGTCGGCAAAAAACGCCTTTGGGAACTGACCCTACTGCCAACGCTGTTAGGGATATTCAAAAAAGCCATCCCCAAACTCGAATGGGAATACGGCACACGCGATGCCATGTCCGCAAGGATCCCCGGAATCAAACGGGCATGGGCCTATGTGAAAACCAAAGATCACAATGCCCTCTATATTCGCTTACTCGGTAAAGCCGGTCAGTTCAACCTTTCGAGATTGGAAGGGATCGGCAAAGATTCGCAAATCCAATCCGACCGCAAGGACGGAACCGACGTAATCACCCTCGAATTCCAAAACGCCTCGCACATGCCCGAAAAAGCACTGGTAGCCCTGTTGAAGGAACACGCCGAAGGCTTTAGCGAAGTCTTCGGAGACGAGGAAGAAGAGTAAACTACGATGCACGACCCCGACTTTCTCCGCGCCATCATCGAAAATCCCTACGACGACGGGCTACGCCTAGTCTACGCCGATTGGCTCGAAGAACACGGGCACAGGGAACGAGCAGATTTTATCCGGTATCAGATTGTGATTTCTGGATTCACAGAAGACGATGCGAAGTTCCAAGAAATCAATAAGAGTTATGCGCACTTAGATCGGTCTTATACTCACGGAGGAGTTTATCAATCGACGTGGAATGAAGAATGCCCAAAGCTCCCAAAGGGAGCAGCTTGGGGGCCCTACCGTAGAGGGTTTCCTGACACGATCATATTGTTTGATGAGTGCGACGTTCTCAAGATCGATGAGGCACTTTTTGATGAGGTTCCATTTATTCGATTGATTCTACAAAATTGGTTGCGTGATCAAGATTTACATGAAACGCTTCTCTTCCAAAAAACCCGCGAACTCTGTTTTCTTCGCAAGCCAGATGAAGAAAACTGGTCGAGGACCGAGGGACATTACGAATCGCTGGCAACTGTTTTATCTTGGTACGAGTTAGAGCAACTCGAAGAATTGGATATTCAAGACCCTTACGGTACAATTACTAATTTTGAACCCATTGGGCTTACTCCTTTCTCTCGACTCAAACGATTTCGGTATCGAGGCAATTATCACGAACTCAATCCTCAGTTGGATAACCTTTCTTTTGAAGCAACTTGGTTTTCAGAGTTAACACACCTAAGCTTAACGAACCTCTGTTTGACCAGTCCGTTAATCAAGCAAATGTGTCAGCGTTTACAATCGGGAAAACTCACTCATCTCACGTTAGAGCATTGTCGCCTAGATGACCAGATATTTGATTTTCTATTACAAGCATCGATCATTCAGAACCTGAAGTATCTGAATATAGGAGATAACAATCTCACGGAATCAATTTTGCCCCGACTGATCGAACTGCTACCTGCCGATGCTCGGCTACATGCTCGGAACAATCCGCTTGCCTCGAAGGTATTGTCTCATTTGGTAAAATCGGCTCATTTGCAACGGTTAGCTCAATTTCCGAAGGGATACCAACCAATCATCTCCCCCGTAGAAGCATCGATTCTGCAACAAAGTCGTCATGCAGAAGATTTTCCTCGGATCGAGATTCAATCGTCACACTCAGAATCTGTCGATTGGCATGCCCTGTTGGATTCGACAAAATTCCGCTCTCTACAAATGCTCCAGATAACTGATGCCAGATTGGTCAGCGTTCCACCTTTACAATTCCCTGAGTTGTCTGCCTTGAGATTTCAAAACTGCCACATTGACGATCTAAATGAATTTGCAAGTTCTTCAAACCTCCCGAAGCTCCAATACCTCTCGTTGCTGAGTACAGTAAATGAGCTTCAATCAATCCATCAGTTGTCTAGTACATTTGGCCAACTCCTCGTTTTAGATCTTTCAGATTCACGAATTTCAGAAGAAGAATTGATTCGTTTTCTTCGAGCAAAGCCTTTTAATCAAATGTACGCTTTGCGATTGCAAGGCTGTCCGGTAACTGATCGATTTCTGCAAACCATTCCATACAGTCCCCTATTGGCAACGTGCAATCAAATATCGATTCTGGACGCAACTCATCTTTTTCATAATACTCATTTTTCACCCCAAGTTTATTTTCAAACGGTTCTCCTCTGTCGAGAACGGAAAGTGCAAATTGATAATTGGTCTACAGAAGGTTTAGATTCCTCATCTCAGCGTATCTTGCGGACGGTTCCCGATCTTCCCGATCCGCTAGATACTTGGGCAAGGAAACGTCTGCTGGCTTGGTTGAACACCACCGAGTGCATGTGTGGGTATTGGACAGAAACACTCATTTCGCCCAGTTCTTATTACGGCGAAGTCGAACGGAATCGTTACCAACGCAACGAACAACCTCTAATGCCTCCCTACCCATACCAAGAAAGGTTACGTCGGTTCTTGCAAACTCATCAGGTAGATCAGGAATCTCATGTGGATCGAACCTCGGAGCGAGAGGCACAATTTCAACGAATGGATCGGGCAACTTTTGCACGCTACTTTGCCGAAATCATGCCAAATGGAACTCAACACAATGGCCCAATGGTGTATTGGATACGTCCGCGTTTCTCTGATGAAGCCGACCTTGACGAGTTTTTCTCACCCGCAATCGGTACTCCCACGGTCGAAGCCCCTGCTTACCTTTACCGCGACCTTGTAATGAACCGAATGTTCCCGCACGAAAATACTGGCTTTTTCGGTTCAGGGCTGGGTGAAGAGGAAGAGCGGGTTTTATTGATCTTCGATGACGATTTCACCGGACTGATTCGAGGGCACAAGTTTACCTTTGAAGCTGAATAAGGTGGGAGTAACCCCTAATCTGCACGCCAAAACGACGGTCTTTACTTTCCTCTACTCTTGCGTAAACCTTCTTCACCCACCGAGGTTCCTATGAATCCACTACCTCAGCCCTCCCCAGAAGATGAACCCCGTCAGCAACCGGCACAATCGCAGAACGGTCATCTACCGAACTTCCCGAACCCAAAGCAGGATCGCCCACACGTTCCAAAAAACGGTTCTATTTGGATGACGTTAGGGGGTGTTGGCTTTTGCTTGTTGTTATGTGGGGGAATTACTCTCGTCGGTCTTTATAAAGTCACGCATACCGCAGCTCAGCAGATAAGCTCGAACAATATGAAACAACTACTTGTAGGTGTTCACAATTACGATTCCGCATTTGACGAGATCGTAACGGATTGCCGAAACGAGAAAGGTGAGCCGATCCTTAGTTGGAGAGCCAGAATCCGATGTTTCCTCGAAGCATGCGGGCCAAACTATATTTTCGATCATAACATCCCATGGGATCAGGGGAAGAATTTTGCACTTTCTAACCAACCAGATAGCATCTGTCGCCACCCTCCGGACAAACAAAACTCGATCAACACCCCCTATCAAGCCTTCACTGGACCGAGTGCATTGTTAGACCCTAACCGATCATTAGTGAAGGATAAAACAGGTAAAATGGTTCCAATGAAACTAGAGACCATACCCGATGGAGCAGAGAATACGATCATCATCATCGAAGCAAACGTGACCGTTCCGTATGCTCAACCGATTGACATCAACTTTCCAGAAGGCCCAACTCCCGTTTTGGGTTTTGGGAGCACCAACTATTTCCTCGCAGCTTATGCCGATGGACACGTTCGCAAAATCAAAAGCGAAAACATTCTCCTCCCTGCATTCCTCAACGCAATCCGTTACGACGACGGTCCTCCGCCGATATTGAATTGATGCTACTCCCCCTCACCCATTGCGTAGCCGAGTCCACTTTGGCCGAAGCCGTTGCCGTTGTAGAGCATGTATTGTCGACCGTTGTGTTGGAAGACGTGGCTGTAGCAGATCATTTGCGAGTCCCAGCCCGTTTCGCTCCGACCGATTCCAATCTCGTTATCTTTGCGGGTCCAGATTATTCCATCGTTTGATTCGGCATAGCCGAGGCGATACGCTTTATCAGGGTTTGTGCGATACCCGTCTATGCAACGATACGAGTACCACATGCGGAATATCCCGTTCTCGAAAAGGACACTTGGACGGGTGATGGCTTCGGTATCGGGTCCGTAATCGATACAGATTTTGCCCGTGAGGTTCCAGTGAATCCCGTCTTTCGATTCGGCATACTTAATCCGGTAGCGGGATTCGGCACGGGTGTCGATCATGTCCCAGCCGGAACACGATTGATACCACATTCGCCACAACCCGTCGTGAAATAAGACACACGGAGCCGAAACGAAAAAAGGTTCTTCGACACATCGATCTAAAATTGGTCCCTGTGAAACGCGCTCGTAAGTCGCTCCCCCGTCGTGCGAGATCGCAAGGCCGATTGCAACGCGATAAGGGACTTTGACCGAAGCATTCCAGCCGATGAAATAAAAATAACGTGTGCCAAAATGTTCGACGATCCAAAACGGCATCACTCCGTTATCGTCGAAGGTTCCAAAACTCCCCAGATCGAGCATTGGCTTGTCTTGTACGTCTTGGAGTTGCAATTCCCCGTTAACGCAAACGGTTGCCAGACAGGTAAAAGGTCTCGAACGCCCCTGCGTATCGCGTGACGAAAACCAGATACGCAAGGTGTTGGAATCAAGCGATTCTGCAAAAGGTTGCGAAGCGTGCGTGTGCATTAACGGCGTGCGTTGGTCAATGGCGAGCAACAGCCCTTTTTTATGCCAGTTCATAAAGCCTTTAGAAGTCGAGGTCTTTGCTTAACACTTCCCCTTTCTTAGCGGGACTTCCTTTGTAAACGCCCCATGCTTCGGTATCGCGTGTGACCATCGAACCCATCGCAATTAACGACCCTTCGGCTATCGTTAGCCCGTCGCGTATGGTTGCATTCACACCGAAGAAAGAATACGCCCCAACGTGACAATGACCCGACAAAACCACATGCGACGTAAAAAGCACATGGTCTGCAATGCTCCCATGATGCCCCAAATGATTGCCGCTCCACAAGACGACGTTATCGCCAATCTTCATGAAGGGCTGGATGGTGTTATCTTCAAGGATAAAGCAATTTTCGCCAATCAGTTCCGGCATCCACACGGTTGCCTTGGAACTAATGTACGAGATGCACTTGTAGCCTTTTTTCTTAATGCTTTGAAAAACTTCGGCTCGTAAATGGTTCATCTTGCGATGCGACAATGGGGCAAAAAATTGATGATCCCCCACAGGATAGATCGACTCGACCTCCTCAAACGCAACAACGGGGAGCCCCTCAAAGATAGCCCCTTCGGGCATGTATTTCTGGTGAACACAAAACGCCACCACTTGATGATTCGTGTCGCGTTTGAGATAGAAATGTGCTAACGAGGCAAAATCCTGCACACCAAAAATAATCACTTTCGCCATCATCAATCCCCAAGAGCTTCTCAACTAAGATCGAAGGGATATTCTCTTTCTTGACAAGAATCTGTGAACGATTTTGCGACGTTGAACACAATTTGAACACAACACCAACAAATAGACGATTTGTACGTTTCGCTGTGACCTCAAAAACTTGTGGGGTAATTTCATAGAAACAGGAAACTTTCGCCTTGAGCGCACGTCAAAAACTCTACAATGATCTCTCCTCGTCGCATGTGTTTAGAGATTTCAGTTTGGATTCGGTGATTCAGAAAGAATCGGGTTTATGCACGAACTTCAACTGCGATATCTGATCGATAGTCTGCGTGACCCGCGACTCCTTTCTCCCGACCGTTTCGGCGAGGTGATGAACCTCTGGATACCGCAATGCCGTGAGCTTTCGGTAATCACCGCAGAACTTGCCTATCGTGGTTGGTTAACCCCTTATCAGATTAAAACTATCCTACGCGATCAGACCCGTTCGCTTTTTTGTGGCTCGTATATTTTTGAAGATGTGATCGGCGAAGGGGGAATGGGGATCGTTTATCGGGCACGCAATTGGAAGCTCGATAAAATCGTTGCCATTAAAGTAGCCCGTCCCGAAAAGCTCTCTTCGGCAAAACAATCGGCACGGTTTATCCGAGAAATCCAAGCCCTTGCCGAATTAAATCACCCGCACATTATCGAGGCCATCGATGCCGGTGTTGTCGAGAATCGATTGTATTTTGTGATGGAGTATGTGGCTGGGGGCGATCTTGGCAACCTTGTCAACCGACTTGGTCCAATCTCCGTTGCCGATGCCTGTCTCTATGCCGTTCAAGTCACCGATGCGTTGCAATATCTTTCGAGTCAAGGGATTGTGCATCGGGATGTAAAACCGGGTAACTTGCTCCTCAGTGCCGACGGCAAACAGATCAAACTTCTCGATATGGGGTTGGCTCGGTTACTCAAAGGGACCAGTAAGGCGATGCACCCTGCCCTCACGGGTACGGGCACACTATTAGGCACACCCGAATATATTGCCCCAGAACAAGTGAGCAATCCTTCGGCAACGGATATTCGCAGCGACCTCTATTCGTTAGGTTGCACCCTTTACCATTTACTCACGGGAACGCCTCCTTTCGTTGGTCAGTCCACTGTGGAACTCTTGCACAAGCATGTTTCGCACACGGCATCGCCAATATCGAATTATCGAAACGATGTTCCCGAAAAAGTCACTCAAACGATCGAAAGATTATTGAGAAAGCGTCCTCGGGATCGTTTTTCGGAACCCGCCGAGTTGGTTGGCGAATTGCTCCCGTTCGTTCACGACGAAATTTATTCGACAGTTCCGGTCCAATTATCGGAATGGGCTATCGCAAGTGTTCACGCACCTCCCCTAGATCGAACCGTCGAGTTTCAAAGTGACGAGCTTCGTGTGACCGAAAAGCAAACCCGTCAATTTATTCCCCACTGATTTTCCAATTCCGAGCGGGCTTTTTTGCACCCTCTGGGGTTTAATCCGATAGAATTTGGTCAAACATATCTTTATGAGGTTTGCTATGCTTCGGAAATCGATTCCCCTTTGTGTTATCACCCTTTGCGTGATCTTGCTGGGAACTTCGCAACGGGTTGTTGATGGGGCCGACAAAGACGACAAAGCCGATAAAGCACAGATTCAACGCTTGCAAAACCAACTCAAGGAAGCCAACAACGACCTTCAAAAAGCTCAAATCATTATCAATAATCTCAAACAAGACGTTCTCCAAGCTCAAGCGAAGATCAAGTCGCTCCAAGATAACTTGCAAAAAGAACGCAAAGACGACGTCAAAGATAACGCAGTCGCCAAAGACCTCGACGCCCTGCGCCGTGCCGGTTTTGCTCATGTGATCGTGTTCAAGCTCAAGGGCGATGCACCGGGCACCGCCGTTAAATCTTTCATCGACGATGCTCAAACGACACTGCCCAAAGTGAAAGGGGTTCGCGGAATTTGGGTTGGAGAACGTGATGCAACAGGCGCAAGTGGGAGCAAAGAATTTAACGTCGCAATCACAGTTCTTTTGGACGATCCAAAGGGACTCAAAGCCTTTGAAGATGATGCCACTCACAAACAATTCTGGAAGAAGCACGAGAAAAACTGGGAAGCCCCCCAGAGTTTCAACTTCCTACCCCGACGATAAACCGGTCTGACAAAAAATCCGGCAGAAACAAAAAGGTAGTAACGCAAAGGACACAAAGACGCAGATAAGACAAGAAACGAAAGTAAAAAGCCAGAAGGCGAATTTTATTTTACCTGCCTTTCGTCTTCTCGGCTCCTCCGTTCCTCCGCGTTTTATTTCTCTTTTGTCTTCTCTGCGGCTCTGTGTCCTCTGCGTTACTACCTTCTACCTTTTGACTTGGTTTTCTGAACTCACCGCTTACCGGAAAAATTTGTCACACCCACGATAAACCGGTCGAATTTCTGTCCTTTGAGATGTCTCGGGGCTATTCTGAGCTTGCGTAATTTTGGGGGATTGGGTAGGATACTCTCACACCTAACAAGGATGCACCACATGGCGACGGATTATGCCAAAGAACAAGCCTTTTTTGATCGGGTTGCTTCGCAAACTCGTGTGACTCGGATGGACTACGCCAACCTTGAGCGTTATCGTCGTCCAAAAACCCCCCGGCTTTTTGGCAAGGAGTTCATGTTCTCTCTTGCTGCTCCTCTCGAAGGAAAGAAGCTCCTTGAGATTGGCTGCGGTGAGGGTGTTTGCTCGGTTCAGCTTGCGTATTGCGGAGCCGAGGTCACGGCATGGGATATTTCGCCCAAGTCGATTGAAGTCGGACAGCAACGGGCCGAGCTAAATGGCGTCGAGGTCGATTTCCAAGTTCAAAACGTGGTCGAGTGCGATTCTTTTGGCGAAAACTGCTTCGATGTGATCTGGTGCGATTTGGTCTTACATCATTTGGTCGATTCGCTCGATTCCATCTTAGAAAAAGCGAAACGGGCACTTAAACCGGGTGGCATATTCATCGCACGCGAACCCCTTGCCTATGCCGGTTGGCTCAAGAGTCTACGCCGACAAGTTCCGGTCGAAGTCGATGCCACTGACGACGAACAACCCTTCCGCCAACAAGAACTCAACACGATTGCCAAACACTTCCCGAATTACGATTCCAAGGCATTCCGGTTACTAGCCCGTGCCGACCGCCTCACGCAAAAAATGGGCCTGCTCAAAGGTCTCGCTCGCTTGGATAATCTGATCTTGAAGCTACCGCACACAAGGGCACTTGCGGGGAATATCGTGATTTGGGCTAGGAAATAGGAGAAGATCGGACTCGATCCTTTATCATCCGCCCATGATGTTGTAACCACAATCCACAAACAGAGTGTGTCCGCTAATCGCACTGGCGAGGGGACTGCACAAAAACAGGGTGGCGTCGGCGACCTCTTGGGGTTCGATGCCACGCGGAAGGGGTGATCGTTCGGCAGCGTAGGTGATCGACTGATCGAAATCGGGACGAATGCTGCGAGCAGCCCGTGAAGCGTATGGACCGGCAGAAATCAAGTTCACACGAATCCCTTTTGAACCGACGTTATGAGCCAGTTGTCCGCAATCAATTTGCAAGGCAGCTTTCGCAGTGGACATCCCCCCACCATAATAAGGCACCACACGTGAGCCACCTAAATAAGTCAACCCCACGACCGACCCGCCCCCTTCACGTCCTTCCATGAAAGGCACTGCTGCACGGGTCATTGAGGTCAGCGAGTAAGCACTAATGCCGAGGGCTTCCATGTAACCAGCACGACTTGTTTCAAGGGCTTTGTTCTTGATCTCACGGGAAAAGGCAATGCTATGGATGATGATATCGATTCCCCCGAAGTGTTTACCAACTGCTTCGACCACTTCTTTGATGGCGTAGAATTCGTGTTTTTTGTAGCGTTTGTCGTTCTTGGTTTCTTCGTCCACATCGGCCATTGTGTCAAAGCGAGCATCGCATGGTAACACAAGTTCCGGCTTGAGTTCACCACTGGCACCGTGAGGGAGCTTCCGACTTTCTGCGTCAAGGTCGCGTGTGAGAATGCTTTCAACAATTCCATGCACGCGAGGGTGAACCGCAAGGGCGATTTTTGCCCCTGCTGCTTGAAGGGTCTTCGAGATAAACCACGCAAAGCTCTCGTTATCGCCAACCCCGAAAATCAAAGCCACTTTCCCAGAAAGATCAATCGAAACCATCGTATTCTCACAACGGGTAAAAGAATGAGCATTATCTTACGAAAATAGGCCAAACTTGCGAACGCCGATTTTGAGACGGTTATGTCGGAAGAGCATTTTGAATTCTGTGTTGTTAGGAGAAAACAGAAGTGCAAGGCGAACCGGCGGTGATGATCCAATGCGACCAAATTAAGGGGACGGGCAAACAGGAAACGATTGAAGAAACGCAGAAAAATAGGCGAATCCAGCAAGGAAGTGTGGTAACCTGCGATTAGGCCGGCTGCGCGAGTACCGGCGTCCGGGGTTTACCCCGCCAGTGAACTACGGGAAACCTAAGAAGGTTACAAAATCGGGCTCATCGGTTTGCGTATTTAATTGGAAAAAGTGCGAAGTTGGTTGGCGGGGTAAACCCCGAACGCCGGTGCTCGCGCAACCGGCCTAATCATCGCGTCAACATCTTCTTTTCTGGGACTATTGGCATGGTTTTGTTCCCTTGATTTGGTGGCATTAGATGTGATCCCCTAACACTTACGCTGCTCGTCGCAGGCGGGATTCGATAGCGGTTTTCACCAGATGCGTAATCGGGGAATCTTCGGTTGCTTGGCTTGGAAGGAGATAGGTGATTTCGAGGGCAAGGCGTCCGCGAAGTTGTGCGAATGCGGTGCTATCCGTGAAGGTGGCCCATGCGGAGAAGCTCGAAAAATTCCAGAGTTTGCGTGAGGCTTGTTCTTGGAATTTCTCGTTGTTCTGAAGGAAGTGTCGCAGTTTGAGCATGAACCCGTCGTAGGGGGTGCGTGCGTTGCGTTCACCAAGTATCGAGCGGAACCACCCTTGTGAAACGGCAGTCCATGTGTCCTCGGTGTGCATCGGCAGTCGGTGCAAAATCGCATATCGGCGAAGGAGTTCGGGGAATTGTTCTGAGGTTGCCCAGACCCGTTCGCGTTCAGGATCGAGATTGATCGACACCCGCAGAACTCGCTTGCCGTGCGTCGGGCGATTCGGGTGGGCATCGATGTGAAGTAAATCTTCGCGTGCGGGTGAGGTTGCTCGGTTGGCTTCTTCCGATGTGCGAAGTTGAAGCTCGAATGGAATCAAAAGCGAATCGTATTCGGGATGCTCTGCGGCGAGTTGCTCACGGACAAGGGTTTCGCATTCAAGCAATTGGGGCAGAAGGTCTTCGTAAGTTTTATTTTTGAAGGTAAGATTTTTTTCGACCGGATTGAGGGCAAAGATCACGTCGAATTCGCCTGCTCCGAGAACCCGTGAATCGTGCTTAAGTATCTGTTGGCTAAGAGCTTCAAGAACGGGTCGCAACGACCCACCCAGAAAAGTAACGGGGTTACTCTCGGTTTGGGATTGAGGATCGCTAATTGGTTTCAACTTCAGCACTTACGCACTCCGACGGATGGTCTTAGTATCTTTATCGGAAATTGGTGTGGGTAACGTCAAGATAAATCGGGTGGGTAAATTGGGGGTTGAGGCTAAAATGACCTCCCCACCGTTCTCTCGGGCCAACCGCCAAGCTGCCGGAAGACCTAATCCCCTACCCCGTCCGGCGTTACGTCCGGAGAAGAAGGGATCAAAAAGATGTTCCCGAATCTCTTCTGGAATGCCCGTTCCCGAATCCTCTACCGAGAGTTCCACACGGTTGTTTTGTTCTCGTACGCGAAGCCGAACCCAGCCGCCGGCGTGGGCAGCTTCAATCCCGTTCTTGATGAGCGATTTCACCATGCGTTCGAGTTGCTTGGTGTCGGCAAAAACAAAGGCATCGTTTTCACCCAGATCGACAAGCACACTTCGAGAATCGGCCAACGACCGTAGTTCGCCGAGTACCCTTTGACAGGTCGCCAATAGGGAGACCTTTTCGGGTTGTGGTTTGACCGGACGGGCGAACTGCATGAGGTCCGTGAGAATGCTATGCACCCGATCCACTTGGCGTGAGACCGTGCGTAACGGTTCGTGATACTGTTCGCCGTCGAGGGATCGGAGTAGCAGTTGAACTTGCGAAGAGATGATCGCAAGGGGGTTGTTGATTTCGTGGGCAGCACCTGCCGCAAATTCTGCTAAGGAACGGAGTTTCGCTTCGCGGAGCCGGTCTTCTTCCGAAGCAAAAAGCGAAAGGTCACTTCTCGGTAATAGTCCTTTCACATCGCGGGGATCGGTCCAATCTCGATCAAAAGGCGAAGGAGCTTCGAGCTTGGCAAGGAGCTGTTCGACCTCTTCTACGTCCTCTGCGTTCAATTCCAACCGTTGCAAGAGAATCGTTTTGCTGACGGGATTAAGCGGACCGAAATCGTTTTGGGTTTGGGCAACCAGTACATCGGCAAGGGCAACGACAAGGGCAATCCTTGATGAGAGAGGATCGCATAGGGTCGAAGCAACCCAATTGGGAAGGCATAGCGTTTCGACCGCACGCAAACGGGTATGAGATTCCGGTCTTCCGAATGCGACCCGTTGAGCATCTTCGCGGGCAAGACCTTTAGAAGCATCGAGTCGGAAGTTCACAAAGGCTTTCGGATCGTGAGCAATGAGGTTCCAGTAACCGATGTGTGCAACCACCCCGAGCGCCCATGCAAATCGTGGGTCGGCACTTTCGGTTTGTTCTGCGAGTTGGGCAGCAATCCGCCCGACAAGCAAACTTCTCTGATACAAAGGAAGCCAAATCGGGTGACGCCAATCAGTAAAGAACCAAGGGGTCAGCGAGTTTAACTGAATCGGGAACAGGGGATCGGTCGGAAATCGTTGCGGGCCACCCGTTGCATGTTGAAGTAACAACAATGCTGAGGCGGGATCGGTGACAAGTTGGTTCCACTCGGCATGCCAATTCTTTTGGCCGAGTATTCTCAACGAGTCGGCGTCCGGCCAAAATCCGGGGAGAATCTCATTCGTTTCACCCAGATTCCGTTCAGACACCCCAGAGACTCCCAAGAGATTTTCGGTTCCGACCTATGTGAGAAGTCACTTAGATTGATGGTTAAAGGTTACTCGCAAACGAGCAAGCAACCCGATTGTTTTGGTGGGCATAGGGACGTTTTGCTTTCTCGAAAATTAAGCAGCTTCTGCCGGTTCGAGTTCCATGAGGCTGCACATCTTGTCGATGAGGTTTTCGGCTGCGAACGGCTTGGCGATGAAATCGTCTGCGCCCGAGAGTTTCAGACCTTGAATGATCTCTTCGTCCGAGAGACCCGACATGCAGAGGATGCGAACATCTTCAAGAGCATTGTCGGCACGGACCCGTTGGCACACTTCCTTCCCGTTAATATCAGGAAGCATCACATCCAACACGATAATATCGGGATGGTATTCTTTGACCATCATGCCAGCGTCGAACCCGTTGGTTGCGACACGAGTTTCAAAGCGACCGTCAGCATTGAGGAATGCGAGGATCGAGTCAACCACTTCGGTCTCGTCGTCCACAAGGAGAACCTTGCGTTTGCCGCTTTCGAGGGCATCGGTCGGGATGCCGTTGTCTTTCATGAACTTGTAAAGTGCTTCACGGGGAATTCGTCGGAAGCGACTGCCGGGAACTCGGAAACCCCGTAGTTGGCCGTTGTCGAAGCATCGGATGATGGTTTGTTGAGAGACTTTGCAAATCTTTGCTGCCTCACCGGTCGTAAATACCGTCTTCATTCGGTTCCACCCTTCACTGGTAATGCCAGTTTATGCGAGTAGCCCTGAAGGGAATGAACTCCTACACAGAGTCGGTTCCGTTCAGGATCGTCCTTGATACCCCATAATCCTTACATCGCACATAAGCGTGCCTCTTTCGAGTCTGATCGAAAGAACCATACCTCACTTTGAGGTTTGGCGAAGTAAGGTGGTTTGGGAAAACCCGGTAAATTTGGCAAACAAAGGGAAACCTCACCGCCTGCACCGGTCTTACTACCCGGATGGATTCTAAGTTTGAATCTCCGGTAGGTCAACGCAGTTTGCTCAGTCTATTGAGTCTCGCTTCCTTGCCTCACTCCTCCGAATCACTCCATCCTTGCAATTTACCCTAAACGGCAAATCCTCGCAAGGCATCCTCCCATACCCATCCTACCTATCCTACCAAAAGACATTCGGGGATGACAATGCCTTTGGCCTTCATTTTTCAAACTGACGCCAATTTACCCAAGTCTCAGGTCTTCTCTTCTTGATCCAACCCGAAAAAACGGTCAACTCTGCGTCATCAATCTTGTCTACGGGGGTGGCCAATACCCGATTATTCCAAATAAAGCAACAGCACTGCCAAGTCTGCCGGAGTGATGCCACTCACCCGACTCGCCTGCCCTACATTCGTGGGTCGAATCCGCGATAGTTTCTCTTTCGCCTCGTTTCGCATCTGGTTTATCCCAGCGTAGTCAAACCCTTCAGGAATCCGCTTCCCTTCAAGTCGTTGGAATCGTTCAACCTGCTCACTTTGACGGTTGATGTATCCTTGGTATTTGCAAGCAAGGTTTACTTGTTCGATCACTTCGGGTCGGCTTTCCCAAACCTGCAACTCGGGAAAATACCCCACAACTTGTTCCCACGGCACTTCGGTTCGCTTCAACCATTGTTCGAGCGATACTCCGTCGCGTTTGCGTGTTCGCAGTTGCTCGAAGAGTTCTGCGATACCGCTCTCCTTATATTGGTAGCGTTCCCATTGTGCCGATTTAACACTCCCGACCGAATAACCCGCATTGGTCAAACGACGATCAGCGTTATCGTGGCGCAGGAGTAATCGATATTCGGCCCGCGACGTGAACATGCGATAGGGTTCATCGACCCCCTTTGTCACAAGGTCGTCAATCAACACACCGATGTACGCCTGCGAGCGATCCAAGATCAGAGGGGCTTTCTGTTGCAGCTTGAGTCCTGCGTTGATGCCTGCCATCAGCCCTTGTGCAGCAGCTTCCTCATATCCAGTCGTGCCGTTGATCTGCCCCGCAAAGAAGAGGCCCGATACGGCTTTCGTCTCAAGGTTTGGATGCAGTTGATCGGGTGGAGCAAAGTCGTACTCGACGGCGTATCCCCAACGCATGACCTCGGCGTTTTGAAGACCGGGGATTTCGCGGAGGATCGCTTGCTGAACATCCTTCGGAAGGCTCGTACTGATCCCGTTGCAATAATACTCGCGTGTGTTAAGCCCTTCGGGTTCAAGGAAAATCTGATGCCCAGTCTTATCGGCAAAGCGAACGACTTTATCTTCGATGCTCGGACAATAGCGAGGCCCACACGTGCGAATCTGTCCCGAATACATCGGCGCTCGATCAAGGTTCGCACGAATGATCTCGTGAACCTTTTCGTTTGTGCTGGTGAGGTGACACATCACTTGCGGGTTTTCGACACGATCAACCATGAAGGAAAACGGGCGAGGGGTAGCTTCGCCGGGTTGCTGTTCGCATTGCGAGAAATCGATAGTCCGACCATTCAACCGACAAGGCGTACCGGTCTTGAAGCGTTCGAGCCGAAAGCCACACGATGCCAGCGAATCCGAAAGACTCACCGAGACGGCATCGCCTGCCCGTCCCCCTTGCGTCTTAGCTTCGCCAGTGTGCATAATGGCTTTAAGAAACGTTCCCGTCGTCAGGATCACCGCACCCGCACGATAAAAGGTTCCGCCGTTGGCTTGCACACCGAGTACGCGAAAATTTGCAGTGGATGACGAATCCGAAAAGGGTTCGAGAACAAGCCCTTCGACAAGTTCCTGACGCAAGGTCAGATTTTCTTGCTCTTCGACCCATCGCTTCATGGTGAATTGGTAGAGCTTCTTGTCGCACTGGGCACGGGGCGAGTGCATAGCAGGGCCTTTGCTGGAATTGAGCATCTTATAATGAATGCCCGCAGCATCGGTACAACGTCCCATGACCCCGCCGAGGGCATCAATCTCCCGAACAATCTGCCCCTTTGCCACACCACCGATAGCAGGGTTACAACTCATTTGGGCAACGGTATCGGCATTGATAGTGAGCAGAACGGTTTTCAAACCCAAACGGGCCGATGCCATCGCCGCTTCGGTTCCCGCATGCCCTGCCCCAACGACCGCAACATCAAAATCATACGCCAGCACAAGACTCTCCCTTACGTGTTATGGGTATTATAGATGAGACTGCGAAACGGGTTAAGGAAAGCGTATTCTGGCAAGAAAAGCCGAGGGGACTTGCTTTCGCAAGTCCCCTCGGAGTTGATCGACTTCAAAACCTATTGGGAAGGAACTCTCACGGACTGGCCGAACCGCATGCAGAAAATTAATCGGCAGATACGGCGTTAGTGACGTAGAACCAGAATGCTGATTAATTTTCTGCATGCGGTTCGGCCAGTCCGTGAGAGTTCCTCCTGATGGATGGAAAGCGAGATTCTCGAACGACGCAACATCGTTCTGTTGAATATCAACGAGCTCGATCAACACGATTAGTTTACAGGGGTTACGGGCGTTTCTGCGAGATTTTGACGAAAAACTTCTGGTGAGTCCGTGAGAGCCGAATCGAACAGCCTTTCCAAATAGGTGATTTCGGTGATCTGCTCGATTTTAGGCATGAACTCGCTCACACCGACTTGACCAAATCGGACAGCGATAACCTTGCTTGTATCTATCCGCAAACGGGAACGATCTTTTTCTTCCCCAACCTCATCGAAGATCGTCTTATTTCGTGGGATCAACTTGTGTTTGTTGTTATTGGTTCGGATCATATTTCCTAGCTCCTTTTTTTGTAAGGTATCGACTTTGGCGTACGATTGCACGCAATCATAAAGCAAATACTTCTGAAAGTCGGTGATATTCGATTCCGATATTTTCGTTATGGCCTGTTTTGCAATCTCAAAGGGGTCTTGGTCTTGTCTCATCAACGAGGTTAGCCCCCACCCGAGAGGAAACTCCTTATTCAGATATTCTACCGCACTCAGGCCCGGTAAGCCAATAGCCCAATAGTGCAATTCTCCCGTTCTGTCTCCAAGGCAACCCCTCGAAGCAACGTCTCGATAGATTCCTTCTTTGGCGACGTTCAAGAATACAACAACCGGAGAGACATCGACTTGCTGTTTCTTTTCCACTTCATCGAAGTATCGCCACATCCGCCGCCGGATACTCGTTGATGTGGTTGGTGATTCGATCTCGATAAAAATAATCGCATGGGTTTTGGACAAGCAATCATCACTTGGATTAGGTTCTTTAAGCCGACATTTTGCAATCAAATCGAGTTCGACACTTTCGCCGTCCGGTGGATCAAGAAATACTTCTTGTTGCAACCATTCAACCGAATCAAAATCGATCATATCAAGATAATGCGGCACGAACATCGCCACAAAATCTCGGAAGAAAACCTGAAACAACGATTTGAATTTCTGATCGTGATCCATTCCCACGCCCATCCTTATGACATTTTACGAAAAGTTGAGGGGACTTGCTTTCGCAAGTCCCCTCGGAGTTGATCGACTTCAATACCTCGTGGGTGGAACACTCACAGATCGGAGACCTCGCCACCGGAAGTCTTCGGAACCGAAAGAGCGGTAGCGATCTTGCCCCAGTCCGGTTCCGAAGACTTCCGGTGGCGCAAATTTTACCGATCTGAAACAGGGTTCCTCCCGATGGATGGAAAGCGAATCTCTCGAACGACGCAGCATCGTTCTGTTGAATATCAACGAACTCGATCAACAAACTTATCTTACTCACCTTTTACAAAAACGCAAACTCCGTTACTATCCTCTCAAAGGAGAAGGTATGCCAAACATCTGGACAAAAGCGAAGAAACATTTACTCCAAGCAGACCCGATACTTGGAGCCGTAATTGAGCAGGTTGGCCCATGCAAACTCGTTCCCCAGAGCGATTATTTTGCAGTGCTTGTGCGCTCCATCGTCGCCCAGCAGATTTCGACAAAGGCTGCTAATAGCATCGGGGGTAAGTTATTGACCGTGTGCGGAGAACGAGGATATCACCCCGAACGGATTCTCGAACTATCGGACGACGAACTTAAAGGGGCGGGCATCTCGACAAACAAACGGGCATCGCTACGATCTCTTGCCAGCCACTTTTTGGAATACCCCCATCTTGATTCGACCCTTGACCAAATGACCGATGAAGAAGTAATTACCAACTTAATTGAGGTTCGCGGGATAGGCGTTTGGACTGCTCAGATGTTCTTGATGTTCTCGCTGAATCGACCCGATATTTTTCCGGTCGGCGATTTAGGAATCCAACTGGGTATGAAAGACCTGTACAAGCTCAAGGGCAAACCAAAACTCACCCGACTGGAAAAAATCGCAAAGGTCTGGCAACCCTATCGCACCATCGCATCGTGGTACGTCTGGCGTGCCCGCGATATGGAGAGCTAATCCTTGACACCCAAACTAGCGGGGTAGCCCAACACGGCAAAAAGTCGGTATTGGGCTTTGTTATGCTCGATGATGGCATTGAGATATTGTTGGCGTGCAGTGTGCAAGGCTTGGATCGAGCGAACAGGTTCGAGGGTGTCGAATTGCCCGCGTTTCTCGATAGCGTTTTGCGACATCTCAAGGGCTTTCTTGTACCAAACAAGTGCTTCTTCAACGGCTTTTCGAGAAGGTTCGAGCATCTTGGCTCGGCTTTGCAAAGTGCGATAGGCTTCGGTTACTTCGGCGGTGATTCGAGATTCGATTTCGATGAGGCGTTGTTGCTGTTGGGCGGTCAGGGCTTGTTGTTCGCGTATTTGTGCCCGGTTGCCGAAACCCATATTTCGCACTTCCCAAATGAGTTGCGAATTAACCACGTTACGAGTTCCAAAATTGGTCAAATCGTCGTTAAACCCGCCACCGAAACGCCCAACCTGATCGGTTACGGCAATCTTCGGAATAAACGGGCCGTACTCTTGTTTGCGGAGTCGCTTGATCGATGCCAATAGTTGTTCGCGATGGGCAGCAAGGTCGGGGCGATTCGCAACCGCAACGGCTAAAAGCTCGTCCGGGGATTGATTCATATCAATCAACACAAACGGGGTAACCTGCACTTCAAGGGGTTGCAGTTCGATGGCAGAATTCAAGGTGACCAGTTGAGCTAAACGGGCCGAAGTCACACCGATACGCCCGTTGATCTCCTCCGATTCGGACTGACGTAGAAAGAGTTCTGTTTGCGCTCGGTTGATATCCGACGCAGAACGAGCCAAGCCGAAGTTATCCGCATCTTTGGCGTATTTGAGCATCCGTTCCGCACGGGCAATAATATCCAGATTGATGCTTTTTTGACTGTGCGCTTGAACCAGATCGAGATACGAAAGTACAGCGTTGAGTTGAACTTCCCGTCGGATGGCTTCAGAAGCAAATAACTCGGCTTTGGTAGTTCGTTCCGCAATGAGAGGTTCAAAAATGGCATCGCTCACATCAAGATTCAGTGCGGCCCCTGCCCCGCCGAAAAGGTTGGCCCGATTGGTCTCGAAAACCTCGCCCCGTTGGTTTTGCGTTTGCCCGTCGAAGCGATTGTACGAAGCCCCGACCGCAAGATTGGGAAGCCATAGCACGTCGGCTTGATCCTGTCGGGCTTGGGCTTGGGCTAACCTTGCACGAGCGATTCCAATAATCGGCGAGCGGTCGTCCACCAATCGCAAAACGGTCACTAAATCGATAGGCATCGGCTGCGATTTGAAATCCGTTTGCTTGACATCAAGCGGAATCAGAACATCGTCTTTTTTCGGGTCTTTTTGGGCTCGAACGTGTTGAACTTGCCCTTCACTGTTTGAGGCGATAAGCACCTCGGATTTTTTTGGGTTTGTTGGTGATTCGGAGGGTGTTGGAGCCTCGACCTTCAATACCTCGCGTGCGTAGTGAATCGGGTTAAGGGCCGGAATGGCGAGACAGCCACTCGAAGGTAACACCAAGAGCATGAGGCCCAAACTTGAGTATCTAAAACAACGCTGCAACATCTCAAACCTCCCTGTTCGAGTTCGTCACGAAGCAAAAACCTATTCCGCCAACACAGTCTTTACGGGGCGTCCGTCACCCAATTCCGTTTGGCGTGACAGGACAATTTCATCTTGTTCGGTTAATTCACGGTTGCTGGGTCGCTTGGATTGTTTATCCATTTCTGTCAGCATTACCTTCGCATTCCGACCGTCATTCAGTTGAACAACAACGGGATATTCTTTGGTAACCCCGTCTTTGACCAACAGGATAAACGGCTTACCACTGCGGGAATAAATCGCCGAGCTAGGAACCGTGTAGTTTCCCTTCGACGATTCGAGGCTTAACCGCATCGAAGCAATCATCCCCGGCATCAACCTTCGATTCGCAGCTAGTCCTTTCCGAAAGATAGGTTCCGCAAACGGCTCGGAATCGCCTTTTTGGACCGCATCTTTTTCGGTTTCGCTCACGGCTAACATAATCGCCCGAGAGAGAGGATCGAACGGCATGATTTCGTTAATCTCGCTGGCTACCACTCCTCGAAAGAGCTTGCGGTAATCGGCTTCGGTTCCGTTGAAGACATCCGCTTCCACCCGAACCGTGCGGTCTAAATTTTGGATCGAAGGCGAAAATCGCGTCACTTTCGTGTGGATAACTAAGTCGGGTAATTCGTCAATAGTAATTCTTACGGGTGTCTCATTATTGACAAACGGAGCGACCGTGTCAGGGAAACGGGTTGTGATCGTAAGCAGGTCGAGCCGTGCAACCGAGATTAACGTCTCGCTGTTTCCACTGGTTGCATTCTGAACGAACGATCCGGGGTCCACATTTCGACGAACGACAATCCCATCAAACGGAGCGACAATCCTTCCGTAATCAGCCACGATGCGTGCCCGTTCCCATTCGGTGATGGCAACCTCGATCATCGTCTTTCGTAGTTCAATATCGGCACCGGCAGCTTCAACCTTTGACTCGGCCTCGGATAAATCAGCGATTGCCTTCTCAACGCCGACAGAAGTGCTTTCCAGAACTGCCTCGCTTGCAAGGTAGTCGCGTTCTTCCTCGTCTACCACTCCTTGCACGGCACTTCCTTTTGCCCCCAATTCCCTAAACCGCTCAAACCGTTTCTTGCGAAAATCGCGGGTTGCAGTTGCTGCGACCACTTCGCTTTTGCGTTGCTTAATCGTCGCTTGGGCTACCTCACGGGCCGCCTTTGCGTCCTTGTATTTCGCCTCTGAGACACGCAATTCCTGTCGCCTTTGTTGGATCATCGATGCCTTTTGGGCCACATCCTGAACCGATTCCGGCACGTCGATCTCGACAAGCAATTCGCCACGCCGAACTACGTCCCCCATCTCTTTCGTAACCCGTTTTACAAGCCCCGATGCCCTTGCCCGTAGGTCGGCGGAATACCACGGCTCAATCGTGCCAACTTGCTCCGTTGATAGTTTCAAATTCGGGTCGAACTTCGGGCGAATGGTCTTCGCTGTAAGACGCTCTTCCCCCGAAGTCTCTTTTTTGTCGGAAGTCGATGCAGTCGCCATCGGGTTTTTAATAAACCCCGTCAGCACACCAACACCCAAAGCTACGCCCCCGACTACCAAAGCGAGAAGAAGACCAATCACTTTCCGTCTCGACCGCTTGCCGTTTTTGTGGGGCATTGTGGTCTCGTTCATATCGATCTCCTAATGTTGTTCGGTAACGGGTTCGGTGTGCGGGTGGGTGTGACGATCTCGGATCAACAACGTGTAGAGGATCGGCACGACAATTAAAGTCAAAAAGGTAGCCGTCACCAGTCCCCCGACAACGGCACGGGCGAGGGGTGTCAGAGCTTCACTCCCGCGACCAATCCCAATTGCCATCGGCAGTAAGTCCAAAAAGGTCGCAAGGAAAGTCATCATAATCGGTCGGAAACGAATGACCGCAGCTTGGGTAATGGCTTCGTACACGGGTTTCCCTTGTTTTCGTAGGTGATTGGCGAAATCCATCAGCAGCACACCTTGCGAAACCACAATCCCGACAAGGAAAATTACCCCCATCTCCGATTGGACATTCAGCGTGGTTCCGGTTGACCAAAGGACGACCAAGACTCCGATCAGGCCCAGAGGAATCGTCGCCATGATAATCAATGGCATCACGAAAGATCGCATAAGCGGAACCATCAGCAGGTAGACCAACACCGACGCCAATGCTAACCCAACACCGAGACTGCGGAACGATTCGTTCATCCGTGCATACTCCCCTTTGAGGGTAATTTTCATGCCTTTCGGGAGTTCGATCTTTTTGATCTTCTTTTGAATATCCGAAGCGACCCCTCCGATATCACGGCCTTCGGTATTAACCAAGATATTCACGGTACGTTTCAAGGAAGCATGATCGATCTCGACCGAAGCTGTACTCGGTCGCAATTCGACAAGCGATGCCAACGAGATATTCCGGTTCGTGTTGGTTCCCGTCGCAGAGATTCGCTTCAGGTCGTCCATTTCACGTTCGGAATCTTCTGCGTACTGAACCGCGACAAAATACTGGTTACCAGAACGGGAATCGATCCAAAAGTTCCGGTTAATCGAAGAGCTTGAGTTCATGGCAGCAACAACTTGAAGCATGACATCGCGTGTCGAAAGGCCAACCAGTGCAGCCTTCATGCGATTCACTCGAAGAACCAAATAAGGGGCATCGAGCCGTTGTTTGATCCGAACATCGGCGGCCCCCGGTACTTCCCGAATGAGGTCGCGCACTTTGGATGCCAACTGCAAAGCTTCTTCCGGTGTTCCGCCAGTAATTTCGACATCGATAGGGGAAGAAGCACCAAAGTTTAACGCTGCGGTGACCATCCCTCCGGTATCGAAGGCAACTTGCAGATCGGAAAACTCAGGGGCCGATTCGACCGCATGGCGTAAAAGCACGGCATACTCTTGAGCCGATTTGCTGCGTTCGGGGGTCAATTGAATGCGTAGCACCGCGTCCATTTGACCGGAGTTCTGGGTATACGCCGCCGACCAATCGGGATTCAACCCGATCTCCGAGACGATCATGCTTCGTTCGTTCTCAGGTATTTGAGATTGCAGAAACTCTTCCAGCTTGGCGATTTGCGACGTTGTCGAACTTAATCGGTTGTTAGAAGGTGCCCGCACAAGGACAGAGATTTGCCCTGCATCAACCGAGGGGAAAAACTCTTGCCCAATAAACGGAATCAAGCCCAGTGAACCGACGAGTAACGCCACAATCAAACTCATCACTAAGAGCCGATTCTTTAAGGCTCGAAAGAGTATCGTTTCGTAGACCTTTCCGCAGAACTGGATTTTGCTATCGATCTTCTGATAAAGGGACCCGAAGAACGTCACTGGTTCTTCGTGCGGGGTGTGGTGGCGGTGTTCGTTGGCGTGTCCGTGACCATGTTGACCATGCCCGCGAAGCATTTTGGAGCAGAGAGCTGGTACAAAGGTCCAAGACAGGATAAACGAAAAGATCATCGCAAAGGCAACCGCTATCGTTAACGGTTGGAACAGAAACCCACCCACACCGGGCGTCAGTGCAACCGGACACAAAACGATAATCAAAGCGAGCGTCGCAACGATAACGGGTAACGTGAGTTCGCTGGTTGCATCGATAGAGGCTTGAAATGCCGACTTGCCCATCCCCATATGGCGATGGATATTCTCCAACACGACAATCGCATTATCCACAAGGGGGCCAATCGCAAGGAAAAGCCCCCCGAGGGTCATCACGTTAATTGTGTTACCCGTTGTTTTCAGGCCGATAATTGCCCCTAAAATCGAAAGGGGTAACGCAAGGGTCGCAATCACGGTCATCTTCCAGTTTCCGAGGAAGATCAAAATCATAATCGAAACCAGAATCGCCCCAACGATCCCTTCGTGCACGAGGCTATCTATCGACTTGCGAACGTAATCCGATTGGTCGATCACATACTCAAGTTTTGTCCCTTCGGGTAATTGGGCTTCGATATCGGGTATCGATTCCCGAACGCCATCGGCCACGCTGAGGCTACTCGAACCCCCTTGCCGATAGATCGGCACGAAGACTTGCTCTTTCCCGTTGATACGCACACGCGAAGTTTGAATTGCTGCCGAGTCTTGAGTGTACCCCAAATCGCCGAGGGTGACAATTCCGCCTCCCGGTGTGCGAACCGGAATTTCGTTGAACTCATCGACCGTCGTCACCATTGCATTCGTGTCGAGCAAGACTTGGTTTTTTCCGAAGTAAGCCGTTCCCGGTGTGACCATGAGATTACCGTCTTGCAACGCCTTGACAACATCGGTCATCGAAAGATTTCGGGCATG
>VYLT01000063.1_pt1 | contig 24332 bp, 19 predicted proteins | sample 5114261 | NCBI WGS metagenome assembly VYLT01 (sample SAMN12291815, study PRJNA351875) | freshwater metagenome | isolation source: freshwater lake | place: USA: Michigan, Little Long Lake | collected 2011-07-12 | reverse complement strand
GAAGCATCGAGAAAAAGGGTGGTGCGTAGGGGAACTTCGCCCTCAAATTCTTTCGTGATTAACTTATCGCGTCGGGCCGATGCCTTCCACGCAATCAATTTCGGCGGGTCACCTTGTTGATAATCACGAAGGTCCAGAAGCTCGCCGCCCCCTCCCGGTCTTCGCAGTCGGTGAACCCCCGGTGGAGGATAGATGTTATGGCGTTTGGATATCCTTCCGCTTGCACCCGCGGGGATTGGCATGGGAAAAACCGCCATCTCCGCAAGGTTCCGAATCACACGGCGACGATAGAAAAACCCGCAGGCGTCGGCGTAACGGACCTCGACCCCTTCAAACCGAATTTGCCCCGCAGCTTCTGTTGTGATGGTGTAACTGATGGTCTTGACTTCGGTTCCGAGCATTGGCCCAAAGTAGTCGCACTTCCCTTCGATCTTCGCATTCAACGGGAGAATATCCCTCACCGCAACAAAGGCGAGATAACCCCGTTCGGGAAGGACAATCTTCAGACGGACTTCGTAGCTTTTTTCCGGAAAGAAAGAACGTGCTGGTTTCTTTCCATCGTAAAACTCACGTTTGATTTTCAAACGAGGAATATCGAATTGAACGCGAAGGGTAAAGATCAACCACGACGAAAGCAACCACGTCAAACAGACAAGGCTAATGAGTGCCAACCCCGGCCCGATTCTTGCCGATGCCAACACCCCAAGCGTTGCCATAACCAACAGGAAAAAGAGTAACCATGCACCGCGTGAGGTCATGTGCGCAAAATCTCCGAAGGGGTGTTGAAAATGATCTTAGGAATTTTTGGAGAAAGAGGAGGATTCTTTTACAATGAGAAAGAAGAAGATTTAGGTTTTTTACCCCAAGAGACGACATGCCAACGGTTTACGAAGGAACCCTTGCCACCCCCAAAGGGAAGTTTGCCCTGATTGCTGCCCGATTTAACTCCCTAATCGTTGACCCCCTACTCTCTGGGGCACTCGATGCGTTCACCCGTCACGGCGTGGCTGATTCCGATATTGATGTGGTTCGTGTGCCGGGTTCGTTTGAAATTCCCGTCGTGGCCCAACGCCTTGCCGAGACCAAAAAATATGCAGCCATCATCTGCCTCGGGGCGGTGATTAAAGGTTCGACCGATCACTACGACCACGTTGCCGGAGCCGCGACTTCGGGGATTGCCCAAGTGGCGCTAAAGTCGGGGATACCCGTTATTTTCGGCGTTCTAACCTGCGATACCCTTGAACAAGCTATGGATCGAGCCGGAGCCAAGGCCGGCAACAAAGGGTTCGAGGCTGCCGTGACTGCTATCGAGATGGTAAACCTGTTTGCAAAACTTTCTTAAAATTCTCTGACCATATCCTGCTTATTGGACGATACACTCTTCAAAGTATCCCGCTAACTTTAACCCTCCGATGCCGACCTACCCACACTCAACCCCTATGCCAAGCAGCAAAACCGTTTGGCTTCATATTCTAACGATTGCGATATTGCTCACTGGTCTGAACATTCTCAAACCCGTGCATATCGACGATACGCCATTTTTGACATACGCGAAAGAGTTTTCACAACATCCCTTGCACCCGTACCAATTCGAGTACGGCTCTCCTCACATAAGTTCGGCCAACAATCTTCTCAACCCACCGGTCCACCTTTATTGGATGGGGCTTGGGATGGCTCTTTTCTCAGACGATCTGATCTTTCTGAAATGCTGGCTGTTACCCTATCTGGTGGTGCTGACCTACTCCCTCTCGGCTTTGTTGCGACGGTTTGCGCCGACCTATCAGGTTCCGCTTTTGTGGCTCTGTGCGTTTTCGCCGGTCGTGCTGCCCAGTATCAATTACATGCTCGACATACCCGTTTGGTCGTTAAGTTTATTTGCCTTAGTCTGCACGATGAAAGCAACAGAACGACGATCATGGGGATGGGCGTTATTAGCTGGGGTTGTGATTGGTCTTGCCCTCCAGACCAAATACATAGCGATGGCGCATCTTGCTACCCTCGGCGTTTGGTGTGTTCTGCAAAGGCAAACTTTACGGGGCGTGGTTATTGTCGGGCTTGGGTTATCCGTCGCAGTCGGGTGGGAGTTGTATCTTGTTTCGATTCAAGGTCGCTCGCACTTTATAACCCAATTTAACCAGCGTAAGGGAGGCGGAGCTTTGCGGGTCGCCCGTTTATTATTCCCGTTATTTAGCCAAGTCGCGGGGGTGGTCCCCGCCGTCGTTCTGTTGGGCCTTCGTTCCTTTGGCTGGAAACCAATAAGGTTATTTCTTGTCCTCTCGGTTTATGTGCTCGGTTATGTCTTGTTTGCATTTCTTCCCTCGCAAGGTGCAATTCTCTCGAAAGAGGACGGCAAATCGGCGTTGTGTTTGTCGAACATTATCTATGCTGTTTTTGCGATTTACAGTGTTGGGGCGCTGTTAGCGATTGCGTGGACGATTTCCCAAAAATGGAGCAGCCGACCCAAATCGGAAAAACGACTCTGGGGATTTTTCGGGGTGTGGTTAATTCTGGAAATCGCGGGTTACTTTGCACTTTCGCCCTTCCCCGCCGTTCGACGGGTGATTGGGATTATTTTCGTCTTTACATTCGGAGTGAGCTATTTCGCAGAATCACGCAGACCGTCACGGAGTTGGGTATACGGCGCCACGATCTTTCAAATGGTGTTGGCAGCCTTCTTTTTCACCGTCGATGTTTTGGATACGCGAGCCAGTCGAGAGCAAGCCCGCCAACTCGCCCAAAAACTTCGTGCCGAACAACAAGAAGGGCAATCGGTTTGGTATGTAGACTGGTACGGTTTTGGTTACTACCTATATGAATCGGGCTGTAAACCCCTTACAGTGAATGCGTTACGTCCAAAGGTTGGTGATACCCTTTTGATGCGAGAAGAGATCGAACTGGAACGAATTGTTCGCGAGAGTGGCATCGAAATCGAAAAAAGTGGCGAACATTGGCTCAATAGTGGTTGCCCCTACCGGGTGAGTATGGGATACTACGGCGGAAGAACCCCTATCGAGAGTCAGGGGTTGGGACAATATCGGGTGTGCATTTACCGAATTACCCAAGTCAGCGACTAACACATCCTTTCGATGATGCCTTTTTCTATAAAATCTCCGTTCGACCTTTTTTACTCGGAGTTACCATGCAAGCGACCCTCGCAGAACTTGCCAAGATGTTCGACCATTCCCTTTTGCAACCCGTATTGACCGATGCCGATCTCGAAGCTAATTGCAAATTGGCGTTGGAATATAACGTCGCTTCTGTTTGCATTAAGCCCTATGCCGTCTCATTCGCAAAAGATATTCTGCAAGGTTCTGGTGTCCTTGTTGGGACCGTGATAGGCTTTCCACATGGCGGACACACGACAGCCATCAAGATTGCCGAAGCCGAACAAGCCATCCACGATGGGGCCGTTGAACTCGATATGGTTGTGAATATCGGCAAGGTTCTTAGTGGCGATTGGAAATACGTTGCCAACGATATCGAAGGGGTAACCAAAACGGCTCACCAAGCCGGGGCAAAGGTCAAAGTGATCTTTGAGAATTGCTTTTTGAAGGACGAACAGAAAATCGAACTTTGCAAAATCTGTGGCGATTTGCACGTTGATTGGGTGAAAACCTCAACAGGGTACGGCGAAACGGGTGCGACCGACCACGACCTAACACTCATGCGAAAATACTCACCGCCTCACGTTCAGGTGAAGGCTGCGGGCGGTGTGCGAACTTACGAGCGTGTCCTTGCGGTGCGTGCGTTAGGGGTAACCCGTGTGGGTGCGACCGCAACCAAAGTGATATTGGACGAATGCAAAGCCAAAATGGGATCATAACTCAAAGGAAGCTCACATGGATTACGGCAAAGCCTACTTATTTTTGACACGAAAACCAAAGACAGGTTACACCAATCTGTTAATGGCCACGCTGCTGTCGTTGATACCCGTTGTTGGGCCAATTGTCATAATGGGGTATATGACCATTGTGGCAGAGTGGCTTTTGAAAGACGAAAAACGGGAACGGTACCCCGATCTGAGTTTTGAGTGGTTTATGGATTACCTGAAACTTGGACTGTGGCCCTTTGTTACGGGGATAATCATAGCGGTAATTTTTATCCCCTTTTACATGATTATCGGTGTTGGTGCTTTTGCAATTGGGATAACCACAGACGAACCGATACTGCTGGTCGTTATTTCGGTTGTCGGAAGTTTGCTTCTTGGGATATTCCTTTCGGTTATTGTGAGACCGATGATGTTTTATTCTCAAAAGGTCCAGAAATTGGATTTCAAAGGGTCGTTAAGATTTACGCGACAGTTTCTCAAAATCGTGGGCGGCAAATATCTCATCACAATCATTCTAAATACATTCGTAAGCATGTTCGTAATTGTGGTCGGATTACTCGTTTGCTTTGTTGGCCTTTATCCTGCCAGTGCCATTGTCCAATTTGCCTACGAGCATCTCTTTATCCAACTGTACGACGAGTACCTCAAGCGGGGTGGAGAACCCTTACCGGAAGTGAACTTACCCCCACAGCTTGCCTTTCGAGGATATCCACACGGCCCCCAAGTACCTGAAAAAGCCGACCACGACGACTCCGAATTCCGCTAACATCCTGCCGAGGAAATCTCATGTTCCGATTGACGTTCTTGATACTGATTCTTGCACCTTTTGCACTCTTTGCACTTTCTCCCGAAGATATTTGCATTGTGGTGAATAAGAATGTACCCGCTTCCAAAGAGTTGGCCGACCATTATTGCAAGGTTCGTAAGGTTCCTGAAAAAAATATCATCACACTCGACCTGCCAAAAGAAGAGGATATTTCACGCAAGGACTACGACGATAAATTAGTAACCCCTTTACGCAAAGCCCTTGCCGAAAATAAAGATAAAACCAAAGTGATTTTGTGCATGTATGGCGTGCCGTTGCGTGTTGGTGGCAGCACCCCCTCGGACAACGAGAAAAAGAAAAAGGACGAAGCCGAAGTCACCCTCAAAGAAGTGCGGGAAGAATTGAAATCTCTACGCGAAGAAATCAAGGTTCTCGAAGGGATGAAGGACGTACCCGAAAAGGAAAAGAAAGAGAAACTCGAAACTATGCGGGCACTCGAAAAAGGAAAACAAGCCAAAGAAAATACCCTCAATAACCAAATACGTTTTCTCAATCACGGTGAATCTCAAGCGGCAGTCGATTCCGAATTGATGCTCCTTTGGTGGGATAAGTACGAATTTCGACGCTGGATTATCAATCACAATTATTGGAAACTTCCCGAAGAAGCTAAAAAAGATAAACCTCATACCGTAATGACATGCCGACTGGATGGGCCAACCCCTGAGGTTGTCAAGCGAATGATCGACGATGCAATAGCCACAGAAAAAGAGGGCTTGCAAGGAAAGGTGTACGTTGATGCAAGGGGTATCAAAGTCGATCTCAAATCGGATGTGAGTGGCACGGGTTACGGTGGTTACGATGAATCGATGCGTGAGATGGCAGCACTCTTAAAAGAAGCAAAAATGGATGTAACGCTCGATGATAAAGAACCAGTATTCACCGCCGGTTCGTGTGCCGATTGTGCCTTGTATTGCGGGTGGTATTCGCATGCTAATTTCGTTGATAGTAATAAATTCGTGAAAGGGGCGATTGCATGGCATTTAGCAAGCTCGGAAGCCGTCTCGATCCGGCGACCCGATGCCAAATTCTGGTGCAAAAACCTGTTAGAAAAAGGGGCTTGTGCAACCCTCGGCCCTGTTGCAGAACCTTACACAATAGGCTTTCCCAAGCCCGCCGAATTCTTCGGGCATCTGGCAACGGGCGAATATACCCTTGTAGAAAGTTATCATCGGACGGTTTATTTTGCAAGTTGGATGGGAACCTTGATCGGCGACCCGTTGTACAAACCGTTCGCTAAAAAACCGCTCATCAAAAAAGACGATTTATTCCAAAGCCCAAAAGGTGCAAAATCGATATTTTCTAAATAGTTGACAGTTGACAGTGAAAACAGAGCAAACCGAAAACGTAAACGACTTTGTTCAAAAATCAAAAATCTTCAACTACTTTAGTCTTCACTGTCAACTAACAACTATCAACTGTCAACTACCCGGAGGGGTGCTCTTGCTCGTTTTAATCAATGCCGTTGGTTTGACTCCTTCTTTATTGCAACATGCGCCTCGTTTATTGGAATTAGCGAAACGGGGTTGGCAGGTGGCGTTGCAAGACGTTGTTCCTGCGGTAACGATGTCCGCTCAAGCAACGATATTAACTGGAAAGCCTGTGTATGGTCATGGTATTGTTGGAAACGGCTGGCTTTATCGGGATACGAATGAGGTTCGCTTTTGGCAGCAATCCAATCGGTTAATGCAGGCGGAACCTTTATATCAAACGGCTAAAGATCGTGCCAAAGCAAAGGGGAAAGATTTTCGGGTTGCGAAAATATTCTGGTGGTTTAATCAAGGGGCTAATGTTGATTTTTCGATCACCCCGAAACCTCATTACGGGATTGATGGTAATAAGGTATTTGGAATTCATGGCAATCCGCAACACCTTGTCTCCCAACTGGAAGAAAAATTTGGTGCCTTTCCCTTTCACACGTTCTGGGGACCAAAAGCTGGTCTTCCTTGCACGAAATGGATTGCCCAAGCCAGTGCCGAAGTGTTAGAAAAAGAATCGCCCGATTTAACCTTAGTTTATCTCCCGCATCTCGATTATGACCCGCAACGATTTGGCCCCAGTGGAACCGATATGCCCAAAGTCGTGAAAGAACTCGATGATGCTTGCGCTCCCTTATTGGATGTTGCCAATAAGAAAGGGGCCCAAGTTTGGGTTGTCTCGGAATATGGGCATTGCGATGTTGATACTCCGGTTTATCTCAATCGTGAATTACGCCGCGAAGGGTGGGTTGAAGTTCGTAACGGTCCTTTCGGCGAGCAAGTCGATTTGTTTCAATCACGGGCGTTTGCAGTCTGCGACCACCAAGTTGCACACATTTATGTAAATGATTTGGAACACCTGAAAGCGATTGCAGAATTCGTCAAAAATATCCCCGGTGTGAGCAAGGTATTAGTTGGCGAAGAACGATCCGCGTTGCATCTCAATCATTCGCGTTCGGGTGAGATTATTGCATTAAGCCAACCGAAATCTTGGTTTGCGTACCCCTTCTGGTTCGAGGATGAATTTGCTCCCGATTATGCCCGTTGCGTTGCCATCCATGCCAAGCCGGGGTACGACCCGTGCGAGTTATTTTTCGATCCGAAACTCAGCTTCCCGACAATGAAAGTTATCCGAAAGGTGTTGCAAAAGAAGCTCGGTTTCCGCATGAAATTAGACGTTGTGCCATTGGATGCCCGTATCGTGAAGGGGAGTCACGGGTTGCCTTCAACAAACCCTGAGAATGGCCCATTACTCATCGGCACTGGTCCGAAACCTGATAGCAACTGGTTGCCGATGCACAATGTACGCGACCTTATTTTGCAAGCCTGTAGAGTTGGATAATTACATATGCCTTCTTCAATAAATCGAAAAACCTATTATCTCTGTTTACTCGTTCTGTTAATCCTTGCAGGGGGTTTACGCCTCTGGGGGCTCGGTAAGTGGTCGTATGCTTCGGATGAACTTGGAACCTTTTACGAAATCGAACTACTGTTAAACCCAAAACCGAATTCGACCGGTGACGATAACGTCTCCAAGATGATTCCTATTTCGATTGGTCTGCATTACCTCGGAATGGATTTATTTGGCTCAAGCGAATTTGGCTCACGCCTGAACCCTGCGTTTTTTGGTTGGTTGCAAATTCTGATTGTTGGGTTACTGCTCCCGAAAATTCTCAATCGTGAGATAACCCTTGCAACGGTGTTATGTTTAACCCTTTCCTCGGAACATATCTTTTATTGTCAGTATCACCGATTCTATACAATCACAGCCTTTTTTGTGACCCTTGCTCTATTACTCGGGATGATTGCAATCAATAAACGCTCGATATTCTTGCTGATACTTGCGTTATTGACCTGTGTGATTGTGATGTTTTCGCATACCCTTTCTGCAACTGTGATTGGTTCTCTTTTTCTAATGGCATTGATTGGCAATTGGTATTCCAAAGGTCCGCAGCGTTGGAAGGAAACAATCGTTACGGGTATTGGAGTATTTATTGCTGCATTGATCTTTCTCTTGTATCTGTATCCCCTCGGAAAAACCAAAGCGATTGACTACCACTGGAAGGGGTTACTTCCGTTCGATGCCCTTGCTAGTTCCATCAGTCAAATTTCGTGGCCGATAGCCCTTGCTGCAACCTTTGGCTTCTATCTATTGTGGAAAGAATATCGAGCAATTTCGTTGCAAATAGCCGTTATTTGCGTAACATGGCTTGGAATGGTCTTTGTCTTTCCCCTTGTGTTCACCTTTCACTCGGCGTATGTATTTCCTCTGAATATCGGGTATTTTATTTTGGCAGGGGTAATCGGCACTTACCTTGAAATGAGCTTATTTATCGTTCAGCCTTTACGATCTCGCATACCCCTCTTGATTGTAGCAATCTCGATTATTCCGTTAATGAATCTTCCGTCCCTTGTGAGTTATTATCAAAACGGAAACCGACACGATTTCCGCACGGCTGCAAAATGGCTTGCAGATAACACGAATGAAAATGATTTTCTTGCTGTGATTGAGGGTGATAAATTGCAATACTATCAACCGACGCTCACAAATCGCTGGAAGCGAATCCCTCGTCGAGATTACCAAACATGGTTTGAAGAAAACCGCACCCGAACGGGTCGCAATTATTTTGTCTTCCCCGGTGGTCGGTATGGCATTCCTTCCGAATGGAAAACGTGGGTCGAACAAAATGGCAGTATTCAGACAACCATCGTCAACCGTCGATTCGACGACCACGACTATCCCGTCATTATTGTGCTACACCGCGAAGGAACTGGCTCCAAGTGACCCGAACTGAGTTGAGAGAAAAGCTAAGGCAATAACGCCACGACGCATAGAAAACGAAAGCGTTGAGAGTCAGGGTAGAGCAGACCGGTTTTCCAATCAGGCGATCCTCCCTTCACGCCAAAGACTTCGAGCGAGGGCGCTTATTTCTCTTCGAGATCGACGCTGGCAGATTGGATCACTTCGAGGGTGTCATCGTTTTGGATGAAGGCGATGACACGCAGATTCTTGAGCGTTCCGGGGCGACGTTCAAAGCTAAATTCTTCTTCGCCCGCCTTGCGAACTTTGGCAGTGAAGTCGTCGAGGTACTTTGTGATACCCGCTTGAATGTCGCTGACCTTCACGGTTGCGGTTTGTTCCAATTCTTTCTTAGCACAAGGGAACCCCTTATTTCCGCCGGGCATCGCTCTCACAACGGCATGATGGTACCGCAACCCATTCGCACCCGCATAACGCATTTTATCTTCGACAATAACGAAACGTAGCGAGATTTTTTCGCCCGGTTTTTCAAGCTCGGAGACGTTGGCTTTGATTGCAATAGCCCCCTCTTTGAGGGTTGCAGTTAAGGCCAGTTTTGCGGTCGCGGGTTTTTCGAGTTGCTCTTCGAGATTCTCACGTAACGACTGATATTTGACCTTTGCTGCTCGCATCTGACCGCCGAAACCGGCTTCCGCTTTTCCATTGATGGCAAGAAACGGGGTGAATCGTTCTTCCTCTTTCTTTTGGTAAAAGGCGTGTCGGTCGTCGGCATCGGCAACGGTCATCGGGTCGGGGCCGGGTATGTGGGCGTGGTATTGCAACACAAGGACTTCGCTGGACTTAAAGGTTTTGGCAACGGCGTCGCATGCAAGGTCGGCGGCAACGCAAGGGGCACAATCGGCACCCGTGAAAAGCTCGACCAGAACAACACGGTCGCTCTTGGCTTTGCGACCTTTGAATTCTTCGATCTTGATGGGCGAATAGTTCTTGAGATATTCGGCGTAGTCACGCGGTTCGAGTTTGGCAATCTGGGCTTCAATCGGTTTGAGGTCATCGAGTTTCTTGGCTTTGCGGAGCAGCCCTGCAACCGATTCTAATTGTGAAAGTTGTTGCGAAATGTCATCCCCTTTATCGATCAGACGTTCGGCCAATCGTGCTTGCTCGATGGCGATGGGTACGAAGGCTTCTTGCGAAACCAATGTCTCGCCGATTTTTAGGGCAACCGAACGCTGCCAACGTGTGCCAAAATCTTCGGCGAACTTGTTGGATTTATCGACCATGGCTCGCACTTCTTCGATCTTGAGCTTCTTTTCACCTGCCTGACTTAACACCGAGAAAAGGAAGTTGAAATAAGCCGGGGTTCCCTCTGCAAGTTCAAGGTCTTCACGCAGGGTAGCAAATGAATCTTTCTTGAAGCTCTTGAGTTTGGATCGGGTCACTTCGACAAGGGCATTGGTCTTACCAATCTCAACAGTCCCTTTGATCTTCTTGCCACCGGGAACCAGTTTCCCGTCCATGTTAAAGGTGTTCGGACCCACTTTCACTACAAGCCGAAAGGTATCGTCTTTCACCTTAATTTCTGCGGTTGCATCGGCACCAATTTCAGGGGAAACATCGAGAACGTCCACCGCCCACTTTCCTTCCGTCTCGCTAAACAAGAGCAAGAAGTTTAACGACAACGGACCTTCGCGAGTATTCACCGGAACAGGCAAACGCCAAGTACCCGCCAGATTCTCCGCAGCCGGAATCGCCGACACCAAAAACAAAAGGGCCAAAAAACTCAACACACGCATAACACACCCCCAAAGGAAGAGCAAACCTATATTGTGCGGGAATTCCAAGAAACGGTTAGAGGTAGTTGTAACGATTCGGTGTCCGAGTCGTACCGAGTTGCCCTTCGCTCGGCAGAAAGCTATAAAGAAAGTGATGATTCTGTGTTCATCACTAATGGGTTTTCAGAGAAGTACCGATTCTGATATTTTTCATCCTCACACCAATTCTAATCGATCAAGGAATCCACCTATGAAGTTCACACTCCAAATAACCTTCGTGCTTTTCGTTGGGGTCTTTTCAACAGGGTGCAACCCTTTGAAGAATTCGACACCGAACACCACCCAAGCAAGCGTATCGTCTCCATCGAACAACAAAGACGAAGCCTTAAAACCAAAACTGGTCGGCGTGTGGAAGCTGTCTCAGAAAGAAGGCAAAGATGTTGGTAAGAATGAGAACTTCGTAATCGAGTTTACCAAAGACCGATACAAATGGGGCAACCTCAGCAACTTCCCCTACGAGTTGAAGAATGGAGCGATTTACATCGACAGCAGCCCCGGTAACGAAAAGGAAGAATGGACAATCGAAAGCCTTACCGATACCGAGCTTGTCGTTAAAAAATGGGGGATGATCCGCATCGTCAAAGAAACCCACAAGTTCACCCGACAGTAATGTAAACAAAATGTTCCCACTCTTACTCGAACAACGTGAGCCGGATATTCACGGCGTGACCTATTCGCGTTGGGAGCTTGGTTACGGGGCATTCGCAACGATCTTCAGCGAGGGTCGGGAGGTTCACACAGTTTATGTCGGCTTGAAACCAAGTCCTCGGAATCTCCTTTGGGAACCGAAGCGAGTGCTACCCTTCTTCAGAGGATGGACAATACGCCAAATTTGGTGCGTCGATGGTTGGGGAATCGTCTTCACGGGATACCCCGTCGAAGACGTTGTGCAGAAAATAGCTCAGGTCGTGTCTGACGGGCAAGAGTATTGGGGAAAAGCAGATGCGTAATTTGTGAACCGGTCTTTACCGGCTGTGATTCTCTATCGGGGTTGCTTCAATCGTTCGCGGACGAGTTCGGGGAGATATTTCACGGGAATGGTTCCGCTTTCGAGTACGGCTTCGTGGTACCGGCCGAGGTCGAACTTTTCGCCTTGCTCGCGTTGGATGGTTTGCCGGAGTTTGTAAAAGGCGGTTCGACCTGCGAAGTAGGTACACAGTTGGCACGAACTTTGTTTCGACCGCAGAATTTTCCCGACGGCTTCTCCTTCTGCTTGGAAAGCCCCTTCGACAAGGAGTTTCAAGGCCCCCTCGTCGCTGAGTTTCTCGCAGTGCATTTGGTAATCCAAAATCGTATTGGTCACTGCCCGTAGATACCACTTGAGTTGATGTAATCTCAGCGAAAGGTCACCTTCACCAAAACCTTGATCGACCATCATTTGCTCGGTATACACTGCCCAACCTTCGGCAAAAGTACCTGAATACAAAATCTTGCGAATCAACGACGGGTGACGATTGCCATACTCCAACTGCACATAGTGGCCGGGGTAGGCTTCGTGAATGGTGAGTAACTTCAGCATCGCACGGTTGTACTCACGGAAGTAACTGACTTGGCGTTTGTCGTCCCAATCTTTCGGGGGTGGGCTTACGGCGTAGACGCTTTCGGCTTTGGGATCGAGCGGGGGAGCGGGGTTCAAGTATGCCGTGCTATTTCCTCGTTGGAATTCGGGCATTTCGAGAATCTTACAACGATCAGGATCAGGTAACCGCATGATATCTTTGGCTTTGATAAAGTTACGAATCTCGTCAACGGTCTTCTTGGTATCCGCCAAAAGGGTAGCAGCTTCGCCGTGATCGTCGGCGAGTTTCTCTAACACTTTGCGGATCGTTTCACGTCGTCCGGTTGCATCATCGACGGGGAGTGCCTCTTTCGGGAAGAGCTTGGCCCAAAGCTGTTTCGAGATGGTGTACATCTCCCGTTGCACGCGGTCGGCTTCGTTAAGGGCTTCCTTGTAGAGTTCGTCGGCGGTGATACCCGTATCAATTTCCATGACGAGTTTCTTGGCGAATAACTCCTTTCCGATACGCCAATCCCCTTTGGCACGCGGAAGAACTTCCTTTTCCAAAAACTCCTGATACTCTTTCAAGGCTTTGACTGCGACTTTGCAAGGGTCGGCCAACACACTGATATTGGGGGTCTCACCAGTGATTTCAAATATCAACTTCTCGTAGAAGTTGATCGAACCTTTATTTTGGCGAATGGCAGTTTCGGCAATCTCTTTCGGGGGACTGCCTATCGCAAGTTTTGCCTCTTTCACAACTTTGGGAATCTCGGCAATACGGGCAGCAGCGTTGCGTATGTTCTTCTCTTTCGGCAAGGTCGATTGCGTCAGAAGAATGAATACGCTATCCGAGGTGTACTCGTTCCAAACCCGAGGATCGTCGCGGAAGGGGTTGGTGTTTTCGTATTTCCAAATGGCTTGCGTAAGGTAGTCGCGGAAGATTTGATAATCGACCTTTCCATTGGCACTGAGCTTATCGAAACTCACATTCTTGGGAAGGTTTTCGAGCGTGGTCTTGTCGAACTTTTGCCCCGCTTCGCGTGCTTTCGCTGAAAGATCGTCCATGCGGTCATCGTAGCGATGGTCACCGAAACGACTTGCACTCACGGGCGACGCCTTCATTGTCGCTTCGAGGTAATCCTTGAAGTAGGTAGCAAGTTTCTCATCGTCGTTCGCAAAAAGAACCATCGGCATCAAGAGCAAGGCGAAGGTGATACGTCCCATAGCAATCCCCATTGGAAAAAGAAGATTGTAAGAAAAAATCCTCGTCGTGGTTCGAGAATCGGGAATTGGGAGCCGGAGAGGTTACTCCCATAATTCGCTGACGACTTCGCCTGCCACGTCGGTTAGGCGTTCGTCTCGCCCGTTGTGACGATAGGTGAGCTTTTCGTGATCGAGTCCGAGTAAGTGTAAAATCGAGGCGTGGAAGTCGTTCACCGAGGTGCGTTTTTTAACGGCCTTCATGCCGAATTCGTCCGTTGCCCCGATGCTCTTTCCGCCTTTCACTCCACCACCTGCAAGCCACATCGAATAGCCGTAATGGTTGTGGTCGCGTCCGGTTCCGCCTTGCGAAAACGGCGTGCGTCCAAATTCGCTGCACCAAACGACGAGGGTATCTTTCAAAAGACCCGTTCGCTTGAGGTCTTTGAGCAACGCTGCTATCGGTTGGTCGGCATGCCCACACATCTTTTCGTGGTTGCTATTGAGATCATCGTGAGCGTCCCACTGCATCGAGATTGGCCCACCCCCGTGATACACTGTCACGAAGCGAACTCCCCGTTCGATTAGCCTTCGCGTGAGAAGCAATCGGGTTCCCAAATCCGCTGTCTCTTTTTTATCGATGCCGTACATTTTCTTAGTGGCTTCGGTTTCCTTCGAGAGGTCAACGGCTTCGGTCGCTTGCGATTGCATCTTGAATGCCAACTCGTAGGATTTCGTGCGTGCTTTCATCTCGGCATCGCTTTCGGTGTCTGCCTCGTTGAGCTTCTTGAGCAAATCGAACGAGGCTTTATTTCGTTGCTCGTCGATACCCGTTGGCGGTTTGAGATTCAGGATCGGGGCTGCCCCTTTTCGCAACAGTGTCCCTTGATAGACACCCGGTAAATAGCCCTGACTCCAACACGGAGCGCCCCCTTCGGGAACTCCTTCCGGTTGCGGGAGTACACAATAGGTTGGCAGATTATCGGTCAGCGAACCAAGCCCGTAACTCGCCCACGAACCCAACGAAGGATGTCCCATCAAAGTACGGCCTGAATGCAATTCATACATCGCAGGTGCGTGTACCGACGAGTTGCACCAACACGCATGAAGGAAAGAAATGTCATCGGCACAGGTTGCCAGATTCGGCACAAGGTCGGAGAACCACTGCCCACTCTCGCCATGCTGTTTGAATTTGCGTGTCGAAGGGAGAAGTGCAGAATCCCCACTGGTGAACTGGCTTGGGAATTTGCCAAGACTTGCGGGTAAAGGTTTCCCTTCGTGCTTCTTGATAGCGGGCTTGGGATCGAACAGATCAAGAGGAGAAGGCCCACCCACCATGAACAAGAAAATCACCTGCTTGGCTTTCGCAGCATGATGAGTCTTCTTGGCTGCAAGGGGATCGCCACTCGAAGGGGTATCCGCAAAAAGCGATTGCCCCAACATCGAGTTCAGGGCAATCGCCCCCAGACCCTTGCCGGAATTCCAAAGGAAATCGCGTCGAGAATAATCGTGTTGAGGAAAGGAGGAGAACATACCGTTAATTCGGGGTTCGGGAATCGGGAAAAAGCGAGCCGGGAACGTGAGTGACCGGTGTAAACGATATCGCAAAGAAGACGATAATGTTCACACCGGTCACTTACGTTCCCGGCTCGCTGGGATTTTCTGTCTTCACTGTCAACTATCAACTATCAACTGTCAACTACATGCCGAGGTCTTTCTTGAGGTCGGCGTACCAGTTGGAGAACCAGCCGGTTTTGACCTTGTTAAGCCCGCTATCTTCCATGATGGTGACGATCATCTTCTTGAGTTCGCGGTCGTTTTTCTTACTTTGAGCTTCGCGTTTGATGTTTTGGAAGATCAGGTCGAATTCCTTTTGGTCCACCTTGCCGTCGTTACCGGCTGCGGTCTCGACTTGGATTTTGATGGTTCGCAGAAGTTTGCTTTCGAGGACGTATCCTTGATGTTCGCAAACTTGTTCGAGGGCTGCCCGTGCGGAATCAAGGCTAATACCTTGTGCGAGGGCAATTTGGAGGATCTCCCGTTCTTCGGCCTTATCGACGTATTTGTCGTCGTAGGCTCGTAGTTTGATCTCGTCCACGAATCGTTTCTTGACATCTTCGATTGACATTACCGATACTCCGGTTGGGGTGAATTTCTTGCCTATCAAGACGTTATTCGCCTGTCGGGTGGCAAGATTTTCGATCCTTCGCCCCGAAAAGCAAATTTTTGTATAAATCTATCATAAGCACCCGAAGCAAAAACACAATTCCCCAAACCGAAATATGTCAATGCGACTCGTAACTACAACCCTACTTTTACCTTTTTGCCTGTTAAGTCTGGCTTTGGCTCAGGAGAAACCCCCTGTGGAACCCGCTTTGCCGTTAGATTCCTCATTCTTGAAAACCTACGGGCAAACACGCGGATTCCTCTTGGGGCGTCCCGTCTCGACCCGGATTACCCCCGATGGCAAACATGTATTATTCCTGCGATCTGGCGGAAAATCTTCAAAAAGGGCACTCTTTGAATTCGAGGTCGAAACTGGCAAGACACGGGAGCTTCTGACCGCCGAACAAGTCCTCAAAGACGGCGAAGAAAAACTCTCCCCCGAAGAAAAAGCCCGACGCGAACGGATGCGACTTTCTGCGGGGGGATTCGCGGAATACCAACTCTCGCCCGATGGCAAAAAAATCCTCCTTCCCCTGTCCGGAAAATTATTCCTTTACGACCGTGCAAGCGCCAAGACAGAGGAGCTTACAACGGGTAAGGGAACCCTGATCGACCCAAAGTTCTCGCCGACGGGAACCAAAATTGCCTACGTTCTCAACTACGATGTTTTCGTTTACGATCTGGAAACCAAAAAAGAAACTCCCGTTACCAAAGGGGGAACTCTCCAGAAGACCAACGGTCTTGCCGAGTTCGTCGCACAGGAAGAGATGGCCCGTTTTTCTGGCTATTGGTGGTCACCCGATGCTCAAAGTATTGCGTACGCCCAAGCCGATCACGACGGCGTCGAGCAATGGTTCGTTGCGGATTCCACGCACCCGAATAACCCACCCTTTCCGCAATACTATCCGCGACCGGGTAAAAAGAACGTCGCTGTCAAATTTGGAATCATACCCGTTACCGGAGGGGATACTAAATGGGTCGAGTGGAACCCGAAAGAGTACGAATATCTCACTTCGGTGAGATGGGATAAGCACGGCCCGCTCACGATTGTATTGCAAACCCGGAGCCATCAGAAACACACCCTCTACCAAGTCGATCCCAAAACCGCAAAGCTCACGAAACTACTCACCGAAACCTGCGACAATAACGGGTTTCTCGAAGTGGCCCAAGATACCCCGATCTGGCTTGAGGACGGCCGATCCTTTTTCTGGAAACAACGAACCAAAGAGGGACTGTTTCTGACCCATGCCACTGTCAACCCCGAAGGGGCAACGATCATTGAAACGTGCAAAGAGCTTTTTGTGAAGGATATCGTCACGACGAACACATCAGAGCCGACCATCGTGATTACCGGAACCCCTGTGAAAGAGATCGACACGACACGCAACCTGATAGCCCAATTCAAATACGGTCACCAAACGGGATTTAGAGTGGAGAATATCTGGGGAAAAGAAACACCCGGTCAATACGGAGCCTCGGTGTCTCTCGAACATGGTGTCGTGGTGTTGAACTCGACAACGCCGACCTCACTGCCAACGACTGTGGTTTTGAAGAACGGCAAGAAGGTCGCCGAGCTTCCGAGTGTGGCAGAGGAACCGGGATTTGACCCGAAAGTTTCCTTCCAGACGATCGAACTTGAAAAGCAGACGTTCTTCACATCGATAGTCCGTCCGCGTAACTTCGACCCGAAAAAGAAATACCCCGTGATAGTGGATGTTTACGGAGGTCCGCATCACCTTCACGTTATCAAGGCAAAACGAAATTGGCTTATTCCGCAATGGTTGGCCGATCAAGGCTTTATCGTTGTCTCAATTGAGAATCGGGGAACACCCGGTCGAGAAAGCTCTTGGGAGTGGGCGATCTACCAAAAGTTCGCTGACGTGACCATCGACGACCAAGCTGCTGGCTTGAAAGCTCTTGGAGCGAAATTCCCCGAACTCGATCTCGCACGGGTTGGCATAACGGGTTGGTCTTTCGGGGGATACATGAGCGCACTAGCCGTGCTGAAACGTCCCGATGTTTTTCACGCTGCCGTCGCAGGGGCGCCCGTCACCGATTGGGAAGATTACGACACCCACTACACCGAACGCTACATGGGGTTGCTTCCTGAAAGCCAAAAAGCCTATGAGAATGCTTCGCTCCTTCCGATGGCAAAAGACTTGAAACGCCCGTTGCTTCTGGTTCACGGAACCGCAGATGATAACGTCTATTTCCGGCACACCCTACGCCTCGCCGATGCACTCTTCCGAGCGGGTCGCGATTACGATATGCTCCCCCTACCGGGCCTGACCCACATGGTCCCCGATCCGGTGGTGACCGAAAAACTCTGGACGAAAATTCATCGGTACTTCGATAAGAATTTGGTGCAAACAAAACCAACGCCGTAAATGAGCGGGGCAAATAATTCGACCAAGCGGGACAAACTTAGAGATATGCTTCACTCTCTACTAATTCTTCCGGCTGCTAAATCGGCGGAGGTGGTTATGCGTTTGGAAGGAGCGGTCCATTCTCAAAATGGTACCGTCTTCGATGCCTCGAATTGTGCGGGGTTCGAGTGCGAGTTGATCTTGCGGAAAGGGGATCGTACTTTCGCGTGATTCTTCCATCAGTTGGCGACAGGTGAAGTAGGCTGCTTCGAGTTCGAGATTCTCAGGATAGTGAAAGCGAGCCATGCGAATCATTCGCAACGCCCGACGAGGTTTTCCCATTTCTGCGAGTTTAATTGCAGAACGTACTAACAGATTCGGGCAAAGGTTTGGGGTTTCGCCGACCTTCAACAGAAGGCGGATTGCTTGACGATCTTTGCCACCCCGTTGGCACACTTGGGCACAGAGATAGAAAGTTTCCGGAGCATCGGGTTGAAGGTCGCGGAGTTTTTTGGCACAGCGACGAAGGAACTTCATCGAAGCGAGAGGGTCGCGTAGCAGATTTTCGAGGGCGCACTTCCAAGAACGGGAATCGTGCGGAATGAGTTTGGTTGCTTGGAGGGCGGCGTGAATGGTTTCGCCGGTTGTGTCATCGTATTGAAGCATGAAGGCTAACTGCAACCATGCTTCGCCCCGATCCTGTGCAGGGAGATTCTCGACCCGAACTAATCGGCGCGCAAGTTGAACGGCTTGGTCGATGCAACCAAGTTCTTGTAGTTGGTGAATGCCACTAAGCAGGGTTTGCGAAACCGAGATGGGTGTGTCCATAGATGACCGCCTCCATGCAGTTCAAGTTGGGCCAAGTGAGCTTTCCTTGCTCACAACCCCTATCATACACAACTAAGCCACTAAATAGCAAGGGTAAACTTGAGAAGAAAAAATCGGGGGTGCCAGAAAATGAGTTGTGGCAACGGTTTGGGGCGTTGGTTTAGCGAAGAACTCCGGTCGCTGACGCTCCCGGCTCGTGGCCTTTTCGGGTTTTACCCGTAGTTTACCGAAACCGCAAAGACCATGAGCCGGGAACGTTAGTGACCGGAGTCCCGAGTATTTACGGGCTTTCCAGAAAACCACCCTAAACCGTTGCTACACCCCCAGAAAATTGGTTGGGGGGCGTTACCTTCCACAACACAGAAACGAAAATACCCTAGCGGATGTGTCGGCTGGTATCTTCGTTGCAAAGCAAGACGATCCCCCAAATACCGAATGGCATTCCGAAGATCAGACACGGGCTGCAACAGGGGATACTCGCAAAGATACACCCGATCCAGATGACGACTTTGCTTTGCAGATTCATCATCTTGTAACCGCTCAAAATAATGGTCGAATGCCAGCAAATTCCGATAACCGAACCGACCATCCGACCAACAAATTCTAGGTCGTTGGCGTTTTGGATACCGGCGATTGCAACTCCTGCATAACTGAGGATGTACACAACCATACTCGCAATTTGCAGAAGTAACGCGATACCCCCTGTGATCATCAAACCATAAGCGGGGATCATCACGGAATCTTTGGCCTGTTGCCACGTTTTCCGCCGTGCGCCACTTGGTCCTCGGGGGCCGTCGTCATAGTCATCGTAAGCATCGCCACGACGATCTCTTGGGCGATCATAGTTATTATAATCGTCGTCGTCATCGAAACTTCTGCGACGGTCATCACTCATGGACAGGCTCTCTGTAGAGATTCGGGTGGTTGGTGTTGGGTATGGTAGGAGCGTCCCGCAAAACAAAAAGATCAAAAGCCAAAGAATCAGTTTGCTTTATCTGCTTACCCTAACTCGGTTTTCAGTATGATAGCTTTTTAATCTTTAGGGAAGCTCTATGGCGGACCAGTCTGCGCAGAATCTCCAACGGTTGTTAGACCATGTTGGCTCGGTCGTTCTCGGTAAACCCGAGGTCATCCGAATGGTTGTGATAGCCCTTCTTGCCGAGGGGCATGTTCTTCTCGAAGACGTTCCCGGTGTGGGTAAAACGCTGTTAGCGAAGGCGATTGCAAAATCCATCTCGCTGGATTTTCGTCGAATGCAGTTCACCCCCGACCTTCTTCCCGCCGATCTTCTCGGGACGAGTATTTACCACCCGCCGACAGGCGAGTTTCGTTTCCAAGCAGGGCCAATTTTTACCCAAGTCCTTTTGGCCGACGAGGTGAATCGTTCGACCCCACGAACGCAATCGGCCTTGCTCGAAGCGATGGCTGAGAAACAGGTTTCGCTGGAAGGAAAGACACGCCCGTTGGGGCCACCTTTCTTTGTGATTGGTACGCAGAACCCCTACGAGTTTGAAGGAACGTATCCTCTTCCTGAAAGCCAACTGGACCGCTTTACTCTTCGCGTCTCGCTGGGGTATCCGGCCCGTCAAGCCGAACGCGACCTGTTGAAACAACACCGCATGGGCGAACCTGTGGACGACCTCAAGCCGATCCTTCGCGGTGAGGAGCTTGTGCAAATGCAGCACGCAGTGCGAAGTATTCGCGTCGATGATAGCATTGCCGATTACCTGATTGACATAATCGAAATCACACGCAATCGCCCCGAAATCTCACTGGGTGCCAGTACCCGTGCCGCATTGGGGTATTACCGAGTTGCCCAAGCGCACGCCTACTTGAACGGCCGAGATTATGTGGTCCCCGACGACGTGAAAGAACTCGCCGTTCCGGTTCTCGCACACCGCTTAGTCCTCCGAGGAGGAGGCGACGCTACCGCCGTCGTTCGAGAGTTACTTACACGGGTGGTCGTTCCAACGTAACTGTCGGGAATCGGGGGTCGGGGGTCGGGAGAAGGGGCTTTTCGGTTTTCTGTGTCTTCCCCGATTCCCGAATTTGTGATAGAACAAAGAGGAGGAAAGAGGTCACCCGATGGGAATCGAAGATCGTGACTATTATCGAGAGACCCCACGCGGGAGCCTGTTCAACCGTGTGGGTGGGACAACCCTACTCATTTTAGCCTTTATCGTTGTGTATTGCGGGCAGATCATCTCACTACAAAACGGCAGAGGCGAACTTGACGAGCTTTCCAACCTTTTGGTTTTCAAGTCCGATGCCATCCTCAAAGGGGAAGTGTGGCGTTTATTCACCTATGCTTTCCTGCATTTCGGATTGATTAGTATTATCTGTACCGTTTTGTTTTTGATCTGGTTTGCACGCCCTACGGAAGATATTCACGGTTCCGGCGAGTTTCTCGTTTTTGTGATTCTCACAACGATCATCGGGAGTGGTGCTTACTTTGGGGTTTCGTTGCTCAGTGGGGTGAATGCTTTTCTCCACGGGCCATCGGCGATTATTATTTCACTGTTGGTGCTTGCAGCATTACGCAACCCACGTCGGACAATTCTGCTTTTCTTCGTACTCCCTGTACCGATCTGGGCGATTGTGATTTTGTTTGCCCTCGTCGATATGGCGGGTTTATTTGGGCCAAAGAATCCGGCGGTCTTGGTGCTGCACATTGCATCGGGTCTGTTTGCGTTTGTGTACCACACTTATTCCGTGCGGGTGACCGGTTTGTTTAACCCGAGTCGAGATCGCGAACCGATTCGCAATCGCAATCGCCAGAAGCTCCGTATCTATCAAGAAGCTCCCTTGCCTGAGAGCAAAGCTTACCCGATGGATGAATCCTCAGAATCCGAGGTTCCGGTTACCCTTGAGCCAAACGGGTTAGACGAACACCTCGAAGCCAAAGTCGATGAGCTTCTCGAAAAGGTCTCGAAACACGGTCAAGAAAGCCTCACCGATCAAGAACGTACCATTCTCAAGCAAGCCGGCGAGATCATTCGCAACCGTCGCAAGAAAAGCTGAACGCCAAGCGAAATCGGCTGCGATGCCACATTTTTTCCGGCAGATAGAAACCAGAAGTCCGATTGTTTAGCCCAGCATTTTTCTTTTTCGTTAGATGCTTGATTTTGTTGGGAGCCTTGTCAGAATAAGGGCATGTCTACGCCTGAAAACAAATACGTCGAAATCTTCCGAACTTCCAGTGCTCCGCAATGCGAGATTATTCGCCTGCGACTTGCAGAAGAGGGGATACCCGTCTTTATTGATGGCGAGCTTCTCGCAAGTCTGGCGGGGGAGTTACCTTTTGGTTGGCGTAACTCGCCGCGAATTATGGTCGATTCGACCCGTACCGAAGACGCCATCAAGATTATTCGCGAGATTCTCCAGAACTCTCAGCAACAGGATTCCACGTTAGACAAAGGAACCATTTTTTGTCTTGCATGCCAATCTCCTTTTGACGAAAACGCGATGATTTGTTCGCGTTGTGGCTGGTCGTTTGAACAAGAACCCGTTTCCACACCAACGAACACCGAGGCACAACCCGTTGCTCCGACGGGTCCGAAAGAAGTCGAAATCCCCACCAAAATCCGTTGGCTGGTCCGTTTTATTGTTGCTGGTGTGCTTGCGGTTGTGGGGTTTATCGGTTACAAAATCTTCACCGATACCGAAGAGGAATTTGAGAACGGACTTGTCGCACTGGAGAAAGGTTACCCCGACGAATGTATTCACTGGATGACGAAAGTGATTCGGTGGGATTCTAAAAATGCGAATGCGTATTTTTATCGTTCCCATGCCTATTACCACAAGAAACAAAATGCCGAAGCACTCGCCGATATCAACAAAGCAATTCAATTGGAAACGAACCCGATTTATCTTGATTTACGGGGCGAGATTTACAGCGTCCTTCATAAGTACGAAGAGGCTCTGACCGATTTCAATACGGTGATCGAATCGAAAAAAGGGGACGACCGCACCTTCCATAATCGGGGGCATTGCTATTTCATGTTGAAACAGTACGAACGTGCTGTCCAAGATTATCAACAATCGCTTAAACTCAAGCCTACAAGCTACCACTCGCGATTGAATCTGGCTATCAATTATATTCGGTTAGGGCGTTGGGAAGAGGCGATAGCAGAGGGGAACGAAGCCAGAGCGATGACGAACAACAATCATCTCATTCTCAATTTTCTTTCTTATATCTATTCGAGTTGTTCTGACGCGAAATACCGCAACGGTCCTCTTGCCCTTGAGTATGCCAAGAAAGCCTGCGAAGCCTCCAAAAACAATCCGGACTATCTCGATTCCTTAGCCGCTGCCTATGCCGAAGTTGGTGAGTTTGACCTTGCCGTCGAAACGCAACAGAAGGTACTTGCTGATAAAAATTTTGGTGCGGAAGACTTGGACCGAGAGAAGGCGATTGCCAAAGCCAAAGCTCGTCTCGAACTTTATAAGAACCGCAAGCCTTCGCGAGTAACCCCCGAGGAATGGGAGTAAGGATATTTCTCTTGCAGCAAGGAAATTCCGCTCCGTTCAAAAACCGGCCCGGATGTTTCGGAGAAAAAATAGCTCAAAACCGTCATAATCGTTAGACTTATCGTAAATACCCACAGCGAGACCCCGAGTGCGGTCTTGTTCTTACCTACCAGAGCCTCTCACATGGGCCAACGGAACGACTACAACGTACCTCTTGCAGGCACCGGAGCTCCTCAACTTCCACGCACCAATGTGGACACGGGAATCGTCGCCCAAGAGGTCGAAGTTGTTATCGAATCGGAGACCCCTGCCACACAACTTGCAGGGATGGGGCAAGCCAAAGTCGGCACGGATCGCAAGAGCGGAACGGCTCGGAGCGATTCGCCAAAACCATTTTCTCGCAACTCGCGATTTGAAGAACTCCGACGGGTCATGCCAAAAGTCGGAAGCGATTTTCTCGATTTTGAAATTGTCGAGGAGTTGGGGCACGGGGCCTTCGGGTATGTTTTCCTTGCCAAGCAACAGGGGTTAGCGGGCCGACTTGTTGCCCTGAAAGTTTCACCCGATCTTTTTGGCGAAACGCTCACCCTTGCACGGTTACAGCATACCAACATCGTGCCGATTTACTCGACCCACAAAACCACCGAACTACAAGCCGTTTGTATGCCGTATTGGGGACGGGTCACCCTTGCGGATTTCCTCCGCGATATTCATACGCAACAGGCTTTCCCAAAATCGGGCAAGTATATTTCGGAATATCTGCGAGTCAAACGCACCCTTCCGCTCGACGAAGGCGAATCGGCACTGATGAAAGTGTACGATCAGGTGACTTACCCCGACGCCGTGTTGCGAATTATGCTCGGACTGGTCGAAGGTTTGCACCATGCTCACGAACGGGGGATATTGCATCGTGATATTAAACCCGCCAACATTTTGCTTGCCGACGACGGGCAACCGATGTTGTTAGATTTTAACCTTGCGGAGAATTTTAACGAAGATTCAGTTAAGCGAGCAGGGGGAACTGTCCCCTATATGTCACCGGAGCAACTCGAAATATATAGCGGGGTAAAGAAGTCGC
>VYLT01000079.1_pt1 | contig 24694 bp, 22 predicted proteins | sample 5114261 | NCBI WGS metagenome assembly VYLT01 (sample SAMN12291815, study PRJNA351875) | freshwater metagenome | isolation source: freshwater lake | place: USA: Michigan, Little Long Lake | collected 2011-07-12 | reverse complement strand
GAGATTCTCCCGCACTTGAACTTCCTCCTTCCGCCGATCCTTGCGATTGCGAAGATTGCCACGATGGTCGGCCTTTTGGGTACGGTTATCTCGATGATTAACACCTTCACTGCCATCTCGGACCCGAAGGCGGGCGGGGGCGGGTCGGGGGTGACGGCTCAAGCCAGTGCTATCGGGTTGGCCCTTTTTGCAACGGCATTGGGCTTGATGACCGCTATTCCTTTGGTGTTTACCCATGTGCTTTTCAAGGAACACGTTGCCCGTAGCGAAACCAACATGAAGGCTGCTGCCCAACGTCTGATTGTCCTTTTCCAAAATACGAAACCCAAACCGGGAACCCCTCGCAAGAAACCCGACCCGTTGAAGAAAGGCGAAAAGAAAAATGAGGTTGCAGCCAGAACCGAGTAAGGGTAAAAGGCACGGCAATTCTTCTTGGGAGGGATAGCCGATGAAATACGTTTTGGGGTTGGTGTTGGCGTTGGGTTTTATTGCTCCGAGTTTTGCCGACGATGCCAAAGAGCTGCAAACCAAGTGGCAAGCGGTGAAAGCCCAGATCGGCGGGCAACCCGTACCGATGGATAGCGTAAAGAAAATGACCTTCTCGCTAGACGGGACAAACTACGAAGCTCAAACACAAAACGGTCTCGATAAGGGAACCTACAAAGTTGCCAGCGAAGGGAAGCTCAAAACTCTTGACCTTACTGGCGGAACCGAAAGCCCGTTCAAAGATAAAACCGTCTTGGGTATCTACGAGCTTTCACGCGATACTCTGACAGTCTGCTATTCGTTCGGTGGCAAACGGCCTACCGAAATCAAATCGAGCGAGGCTAACCTGTACGTCGTGATTACATATAAAAAGATGAAGTGACATTTTGGCGGGGCAACCACGCATGAAAAAATACCGTTGGCTCTTGATGGTACCCCTTCTTGTTTGGTTGCAATCTTCCCTTTACACCGTCGATCAAACGGAATTTGCTGCCGTCAATCGATTAGGTGAACCCACTGTTACGCACGATGGCGGATCGCAGGCGGGTTTGCATCTCAAAGCGCCGTGGCCGGTTGATTCGATTCGGCGTATTGATCGGCGTATGCAAGTGTTTGATCTTCCGCCTATCGAAGCGATGACCCGTGACCGCGAAACGAAAAAGGTCGATAAAACTGTCACCGTCGATGCCTTTGTCTGTTGGCGTATCCCTGATAGTGCCTGTGCGGATAAGTTCTTGCGGAAAGTTGGAACCGTTGAACAGGCCCAGAAGCTGCTTGGCCCACGTCTTACCGGAAGACTCTCTGCTGTGATTTCCTCACTCCCGTTTGAAGAACTCGTCAAGGTTCGCAAACCCGAAGAAGCCGAAGAGCAAATGCTCTCTCTCAAGAATAAAATTCTGGAACCCAACACCGCCAACGATTCACCCATCCCCGATGCCCTTTTGGAAGAATACGGAATCGAACTGGTTGAAATGCGAATCCGACGAATCGGTTTTCCCGAAGCTGTGCGGTCGAGCATTGCAGAACGAATTCGCACAGAACGCCGCGAAAAGGTTGCAATCTATCAGGCAGAAGCAAGCCGTGAGTATCGCAGAATCGTTACCGATGCCGAGCGACAGGCTGCCGAAACCCTTGCCGATGCCAAAGCCGAGAAAACCCGAATCGAAGGCCAAGCCGATGCCGAAGCCGATGCCCTTCGCAACCTTGCCCACGCCCAAGACCCCGAGTTCTACGCCTTTCTGCAAAAGCTCTCCGCGTATAAATCGATGTTAAGCGACACCAAGGATACGCTGCTCATCTCAGGCAACCACGAATTGTTTGACCTGTTACTGAAACCGCCGAAACCAATAAAATAGCGGTACACTTTCCAGTGAGGGCAACCATGACCACCTCAACGCTTGCACAACCTTCGACAAAGAAAAATTTGCGTCAGCCGCATCTTGTCTGGGTGGGTGTGTCAGCGGTTTTGTTCCTGTGGGTTGCGTTTCCCTTATACGCGAACGCGGATCGGTATCTCTCCTCGATTTTCTTTACGGTCATTGGTCTGATTACGCTCTTGGTTCATGCCATCATCGTTGGGTATTATCGCACGTTGGGAAAATCAACGAAATGGGATCGGCGAGGGTTGGCATTGTTCCCGTTGTTTATTCTGGTATCGTTGTCGCCTGTCTTACTGTTGGAATTCACTGGATGGAACCGTGCCCTCGGATCAGAAAAAGAAATCATCGAGTACGGCGATCAAGTGAAAGTGCGAATCACGGGACCTCGTCCTGCTGGGTCTACTAATCGTTCGTCGGTGACAATGGTCGAATTTCTTAACCCGATTGATCCTGAAACTCGTACCGATTTCGGCGTCAATCTTCCCGAAACCTACGCCTACAGTACCAACTGCGTGTTGTCAATAGCTGTCCCACAATCTAAACAATGGACCGGCGATAGCATCGAGTTGAAAATCCAAGTTCAGTCTGAGGACGTTGATAAGCAGGGAACCAAAGGTAGAAACGTAGTCGAAGCTGAAGTAAGCATTCCCGTTTCGCCTGAAGGGAGCTTCGAGATTTACCATGCGTCGTGGTGGGTCGCGGTGTTGGGTGGAGTTGTCCCGATGCTGCTTCTGGGATTGGTTTTAAGTCGAGCCTGTCTTGCATTAAACGAAGAGCTTTAGCTGGTGTTCTTCACGAGTTTTCTGGGTCTTTCTTTCCCCTTCGATTTGTAAAACCAGCGAAGACTAACCTTGCATTCGTTATCCACACGGGTTAGCATCACCTCCAAATAAATCGAAGAGGGGAAACAATGGCAAAAGTGACTGGCATTGGAGGGGTGTTTTTCAAGAGCAAGGGAGACCACAAGGCTTTGGCAGCGTGGTACAACAAACATTTGGGGTTACCCCTCGAAGCATGGGGTGGCAGTGTGTTGACTTGGCAGGACGATCACGCTGAAGATAAAGGGCTCACCGTTTGGCATGTGGCAAAACCCGACACCGATTGGTTTTCGCCAAGCGATTCTTCGTTTATGGTAAATTACCGTGTCGATAACCTCATCGAGCTGCTGGCGAATCTGCAAGCAGAGGGCATCCCGATCCTCAAAGGCCCCGAATTGCACGAGAACGGCAAATTCGCATGGATACTCGACCCCGACGGCAACAAACTCGAACTCTGGGAACCCAAACTCTGGGACGAGAAGAACAAAGAAGGGTGAGGGGGGAGCCGGGGTCTTTGGCCCCGGAATTAGGGTCTCACCCCCCCTCCTTTCCCTCACCCCTACAAATTACCCGATTCGCCAACTCACGCGCTTTCCCTATCCTGATAAACTGTGCGGGTTGCACGGAGCGTAGTTCCTTCCTCGGCTCGATCCTGTTAAGGTTCGGGTTCATTTTGCTGCATCTTGCAACCGTTTAATACTAGAGAATCGGCAGGAGCGATGAAAACCGAATGTGCGGTATTGCTGGCTTGATTGATATTCGTGGAAAACAGAAAGCTCCTGTCGGCATTGCCCGTAAAATGTCGGATGCGATTGTTCATCGTGGGCCGGACGATGACGGGTATCTCGATCAAGCAGGCTTTAGCTTTGCTCACCGACGTTTATCCATCGTTGGTTTGAGTGACGGAAAACAGCCGATCAGTAATGAAGATGGGTCGGTTCAGGTAATCTTCAATGGGGAGTTTTACGACTACCCCGAACGCAAGGCGGAGCTTGAAGCCAAAGGGCATCGCTTCCGCACACATACAGACACCGAGATCATTCCCCATTTGTGGGAAGAGCATGGTCTTTCGTTCTTTGAAAAGTTGAAAGGGCAATTTGCATTTGCTCTGCATGATAGCAAGTCGAACGAGTTCATCCTCGCACGCGACCGCTTCGGTATCCTTCCTCTGTATTGGACAATCCAAAAGCACGAAGGGACCGAGTGGCTTTTGTTTGCATCGGAGATACGCGGGCTTTTGGCATCGGGTATCGTTCCGATTGCAGCGAATCCCGCAGGGCTGAACCACATATTCAGCTTCTTTGCGATACCGGGTCCGCAGACCTGTTTTGCAGGGGTGAACCTTCTTCCTCCGGGGTATTACCTTCGTGTAAGACCGGGCGTGGGCGAACCGATAGAAGAACGTCGGTATTTCGATTTGGATTTTCCGAACGAGGGCGAAGAAGAACGTCCCCCCGAAGGGCAAGCTGTTGCCGAGTACGAGAGACTTTTTTTTCAAGCAGTTGATAAGCGTTTGCGTGCCGATGTTCCGGTTGTGGCATACCTTTCGGGGGGTGTCGATTCGGCTACCGTCGTTGGTGTCTCGTCGAAGGTCTTGGGCCGACCGATTCCGACGCTTACCGTTGGCGTAAAGTCGAAGTGGTACGACGAAACCGAACCCGCGATGCTCACCGCAAGGCATGTTGGCTCGAACCCGCACATCTTGGAATATGCCGATAGCGATGTTCGCACGGCCTATCCCGATCTGATTCGGGCAGCCGAGTTTCCCGTTGTCGATACTTCATCGGCAGCGTTGTTACGCCTCGCCGGTTTGGTTCGCCAGAATGAATACAAGGTTGTTTTGACGGGCGAAGGTTCCGACGAATTTTTGATGGGTTATCCGTGGTTCAAAACGAATCGCCTGTTGAGTGGGCTTGAGATTATTCCGGGTGTGTCGGTTGGGAATCACCTACGCCGAGCAGCTCTGCGAATCACCGGTCAGCCGATGTATCCGATGAGCATGATTCAAGCAGCCCAAGATGCAGTTGGCGGACAAATGGGGTGGCTTGACCTTTACGGGTTAATGAGCCTAAACAAACTTCGCTTCTACTCCGATACATGGAAGCGAGAACTTTTGGGTCGCACGCCCTATGCCGATCTGAACTTTAACCTAACGCGAATGCGCAAGTGGCACCCGTTGCATCGTGCAGTCTATGTTGGGGCCAAAATTATGATGGCGGGTCACCTTTTGGCCTCGAAGGGTGATCGTGTGGCGATGGCGAATTCGGTCGAGACCCGTCCCCCGTTTTTGGACGAGGACTTGGTTGCGTACACGAATAGGCTGCACCCACACTACAAGCTAAGACGCTTGCAAGATAAATATATCTTGCGAAAGATCGCGGAGAAGTATATTCCGACCGAGATTGCCCGACGACCGAAAAAGATGTTCCGTGCCCCGTTGAATAGTTTCTACCTAAACGATTCAACTGCACCCCACTGGATAGCCGAAGTCCTCTCAGAGGAATCCCTACGAAAAACGGGTTACTTCGATATCCAAGCTGTCCAACACTGGCGAGAACGTATCCCGAAGATACGACGCTCCCCCCGAAGGACGAGCATTGAATTGGGATTGGTCGCAGTGGTCGCCACGCAGTTATGGCACCACATGTTCATCCGGAAGGAATTGTGTTCGCTGTGAGGTGGGTAGCCGTTGAGCGGGGGGCGTAAACCCCCTGTGGAATAACGCACCCAGAAAAATACGGGCGTAACCAGAAAGCAAAGGCGAACCAACGACTTTAGTCGCGGGGTGTTCGAAATATCGCTGAACTCCGGTCGCTAACGCTCCCGGCTCGCTTTGTCTTCTGATAGAAACGATATTTGATTGGTTACTTCAGACACCGGTCACTTACGTTCCCGGCTCGCTAAAACACGATTTTGGCCTCCGTTGGTCACACGGATTTGGTAAAATGGAATTGGTTTAAGGAACGACCCGACGCATGAATTATTCACTCGCAACCCTGTGGCACGAACGACCTCGGTATATTCCGGGCGTCGGTGCTGTGGCGTTCTCGGCGGTGTTGATTGCGTTGCAGTGCGGGTTGCTACTTGGGCTTTTCCAAATTACCTCAATCCCTATCGATCATACCCGTGCTGATGTCTGGATTGGTTCGCCGGAAGTGCTTTCGGTGGACCTCGGACGACCCATCCAAAATACCTTTATTTCGCGTATTGATGGCGATCCCCGTGTTCAGAAAGTCGAACTCTATTACCAAGCCTTTGCCTCGTGGATCAAACCCGATGGCGGATCGGAATTGTGTATCGTAATTGGCTCGAAACTCGACGATGATAATCTCGGTTCCGTTGCCGAACTCACGCCCGAAATACGCGATGCCCTGACCGAACCCCTTTCGATTGTGATTGATTCGGCAGAAAGAAAGCGTTTGGGTGTAAATGGTGTTGGCGATTATGCGGAAATCAATCGGGTGCGGGTCCGGATTGTGGGAGAAGTGAAAGGTCTCAAAAGCCTCGCAGGGCCGTATATCTTTTGCTCTCGTCCGACTGCAGCTTTGCTTTTACGCAATATGACACCGAGCGAACACGCAACCTACCTTTTGGTGAAGACTCACAACCCAAAAGATGCCAATGCCGTTGTCTCGGATTTGCAAGAGGAATTCAAACACCGCAAAGATATGTCGGTGTTTACGACGGGTAAGTTTTCGATCCGCTCGCGTTTGCATTGGCTCACTAAAACACGCGGGGGTATCGCTCTCGGTTACACGGCTATGCTCGGCCTTTTGGTCGGTGCCGTTGTCACTGCTCAAACGCTCTACGCTGCAACGGTGGCCTCTGCGAAAGAGTATGCCATCTTGCTTGCAATGGGTATTCCGCGAGTGCGAATAACTGTGACGGTCATCATACAATCGTTCTGGGTCGGCTTGATAGGTACGATAATATCGTACCCCGTCGTGTGGCTTCTCGCCCGTGCTGGTCGCCTGATCGAAATGACGATCCCCCTTCCCCCAGAGCTACTGGGTATCACAGGGGTTATCACGATGGTCATGGCAATGATAGCAGGTATTGTGGCACTGAGGTCGGTGCGACAGATCGAACCGATGGCGTTGTTGCGGTAAATGTTTTGTTAGACCGGTGCGCAATCAACGGTTGCGAAATGGTTGGACTATCGATTTTCCTTTGTTGGAAATAATCGTTACCCCAACCCCTGAAAAACACCGTTGCTTGCGCACCGGTCTAACAAAAACAAAATACAGAACCCCGCGACTGAAGTCGCCGGTTCGCCTTCGCCCCAACGGGGCGTTGTCCTAGCCGGGGTCTGTGGCCCCAGCTGTATTCGAGGTCTTGGAAGCGAAAGGAATGACAATCGGAGACGATTTACCGGCACTGCGAGGGCTTAACCTCACCCGTTCCTTTACGGATGGGGGGAAGTCGCGTAGCATTCTCGAGGATGTCTCGATAGACCTCCCCGCAGGGCAATTGGCCTTGCTGATGGGTCCGAGCGGATCGGGTAAATCGACCCTTTTGGCGATCATGTCGGGGTTATTGTCACCCGATTCTGGTAAAGTTTTGGCGCGTGAAGAAAAAAGTTGGGTGGATTTATGGCAGCTTTCGCCGAAAGCCCGTGAAGAATTTCGACTTAGGAACTGCGGATTCATTTTTCAGGGCTATAATTTATTTCCGGCACTCACTGCAAGACAGCAGCTCGAAATCGTTCTTCGTTGGGGTTACGGAGTTTCAGGAAGGGAAGCCCGCAAAAAAGCCGATACTATGTTAGCCCTTCTGGGGTTGGCTGGTCTTGAGAACAAAAAGCCAAGCCAACTTTCCGGCGGGGAGAAGCAACGGGTTGCAATTGGTCGGGCCTTGATTAAGAACCCGCGATTCTGCTTTGCCGACGAACCCACAAGCGCCCTCGATTGGGCAAGTGGTGAAAAGGTAATTGAGTTGCTTCGCCAAGCTGCCCACGAACAAAATGCTACAATAATAGTCGTATCCCACGACGAACGTATTTTGCCCTATGTTGATGTTCATTACCATCTTAAGGATGGCCAACTAACCGAAACGGCCCTCCCTTCGATGGGTCATCGGCCGATGACTTGGGAGTCGAACTTATGACACGTGGTCGCACAATTACCGTTCTCTTCCTCCTCATCGGGGTCGGTGCGGTTGTGATTGCGCTCACTGCGGCACGCGACACTGGTCCCGACAAAGCCGACCCTGCGCCAGCGAAACCGGTCGCCCGTACGGTAACCATGTTTGGAACCGTTGATACCGAGAAACCGCATTACTATGTGGTTCCTGATGCCTTGATTCCCGGTAAGGTTCTCAAGGTGTTGGTCAACGAAGGCGACGAGGTCAATAAAGACGATCCTCTTCTTGAACTTGACCAACGCTCGCACGATAAACAAATCGAGATCGCCGAACAGATTATCAAACAAGCGAAACTGGAACTGGAGAAGGCGGAAGTTTTTCGTGATCTCCATCCCAAAGAGATTGACGCTGCTCACGAAGCTGCCCTTGCGAAGTATGCCCTCATCGAGCCGTATCAAGAATCCCTGAAGGAATTTGACCGAATCAAGGATAAAGCGGGCGTCGGTCGAGACGACGAACGAGCCCTATTGAAGGCCAAACTCGAAGCGGCTACTAAAGAATATGAGGTTGCCAAAATTCAGTACGAGACCTTGAAGAAGAAACCCGTTGAACTGTCTGTTAAGTCGGCCCAACTTGCGGTCGATCTGGCCAAAAAGAAAAAGGAAGAAGCCGAACTTGCCAAAAGCAAAATGGTTTGCCTTGCACCCGTGAAAGGAAAGATCGCCCGAAGCAATGCCTTTGTCGGAATGATCTTTGGTCCCCAAACAAAAGAACCTGCCTTCGTGATTCACGAAAGTAGTCCCCTTATTGTGCGTGCGGAAGTGCAACAGGAATTTGCCTCCCGAATTGTCGATAATGCCAAATGCAAGATCGAAGACCAAGATGACGTCAAGGGGCAGTGGACGGGGCAAATCACACGGATTGCGAATTTCTTTGGTCCCCGAAACTACACCGCCCGTTCTATTGAACTCACACCCCTGAACGATGCTCGCGTTCTCCAAGTGATTATCAAAGTGGATACTCCGAAAGACGCTCCCAAGCTCCGCATCGGTCAGCAAGTCCGAATTGTTATCACCACCGAATAAGTATTCCCGTTATCCGCACATCCGAAATTGTCGCACAATCGCTGCAATGACCTCTTCTTTATTTAGGTTGCTTGTATCCAACGGGCTTATTCCCTCTGCAATACGCAAGGCTCCGTATTTTCGCTTCGAGTCGCGGTCGTCGCGGATACGAAGCTCTTCGATGATTTGATCTTCTGGCCAACCGGGGAAGCGATCTCTACCCCGTATCACACGCGACGGATAATCAGCCGTCAGATAAACCTTGAGTTGGGCACGCGGAAACACGACCGTTCCTTGATCCCGTCCTTCCGTTACCAGTTTGCGACCTTCGGCATAGCGACGTTGCAACGCAATCAAATACGCACGAATATGGGGATGCTCTCCGACAAGGCTTGCCGGTTGCGAAAAGTCCTTGAGCTTGTCGGACACGTCTTCCGAATCGATCAGCACATGTCCGCCCGGCTCATTGAGGTGAATGGCAGCAAGGGCGGACATTCCTTTGTCGAAATCGTCGAAGGCAATCCCTTCGCGGTGGAAGAGCAAGGCGACAGCTCGGTACATGGCACCAGTGTTGAGGTGGTCGAAACCTAAGACTTGGGCGACCCCCTCTGCGACAGAAGATTTACCCGTGCAAGCAGGCCCATCGATTGCGATCAACATAGAACTATTACACATCAGTTTTGAAGGACGTGAGTTAATTTACGATTCCAAACCGTTGTGACCACAAACCCCCACAAGAACAACGTCACCGGTAAGGCAATCAAGAACCCTAAAACGATATTGCGAAAGCGAGAGCGTTCCTTACGGGCAAATCGTACTCCGACAAGTGCGGAGAAAAGGCCAACCGCACCGACAATCAAAAGCATCAAACGTGAGTTCTGCACTCCCCACCACGAAAACCGAAACAACGCTGCGGACATCGGATCGAGTTGGATTTTCCATGTGCGAAACAGGTTATAGAAACGGGGCAGCACAATAAAAAATTGCACGACAACCAACGCCCACGGAAGCCCGCAGTACATCCCCCATCGGGCCGGTTTAAGTGACGATTTCGGTTCGCTCGGTGTGGTCATAGGTCTTGGGAAAAAGTCTTTGGGATGTTCAGGGTTGTTGGGTTTTCCCGTAGTCCGCCTAGCCCCCCACTCGGTGCTACGCACCTTCGAGGGCAGGGCTAGGCTAAACGAAGAGTACGCCCTAACGGGCTAAGCACTTTTAGCTAAACGAACCCAGAACATTCTGGGAAACACCAGAGACAACAGATGCTTAGCTCGTAGAGCGTTTGCTTTGTGTAGCCTAGCCCTGCCCTTGAGTGACGAAGCCACGAATGGGGGGCTAGGCGATCTTCGCGGACTTGCTGAAAAAATCACGAAACCAGTTCGCCCGTCTCCCTGCCTTTTCACGATCCACATCACACGACACACGGCACACGTCGCTGGCAATCTATGTTGCCTGTAGTTATCGTATCGATTTTGGCGATTCTCCAAGTGGCGTATGCTAGTCTTTCAATACCGGCAAACTCTATCAAGACTCTTTGAATTTCCCAGATTATCTAGTCTCACAATTCGGAAAAGGATGCACATTTGCTTCAAGTTCTCTGCAAAAGGTTTGCGGAGTCGAGTCTATTTCACCGTTTGAGACGGGGAGAAGAAATGAGAGGGATTTTTTATTGGCCTTGTGCCTTTCTCCTATTGGCAGGAGGAACAGAAATCCGGGCTGGGCAGTTTTGCGGAGCGACTGCCTACTCGGGGACGGTGATTAGCTCCGATCAGTGCGGGATGCCAAGTGTTAGCTATCGTGTGCGGTATCAACCGACCTACGAAACTCACACTCGCGTAGCGTACCGACCGGTTTATCGAACGGTAACCGAGCAGCAGGCGTACACGACCTACCGCACGGTTTACGAACAACACCTGCGTGAACATCGCTACACCGTGAACCGTCCGGTGGTCGAGTACTTCGATGTTCCGCAAACGTACACCACATGTCGTCCGGTTTACGAACAGCATGTGAAGGATGTTCCTTACACAACGCATCGACCGGTTGTGCAGGAATATCAGGTTGCAGTGCCTTACACCACATGCCGACCCGTTTACGAGCAACATGTCAAAGATGTTCCGTACACGGTTCACCGACCTGTTGTGCAAGAGTATCAAGTGGCGATCCCGTATCAAACGTGCCGTCCGGTGTACGAGCAACACTGCAAAACCGTGAATTACTGCATTCCTCGCGTCTGTGTGCAAGAGTATCAGGTGCAAATTCCTTATACGACATGCCACCCCGTGTACGAACAACACGTTCGCGAACATCGTTATACGATCCATCGTCCGATGGTTCAAGAATATCAAGTGGCTGTGCCGTATACGACATGCCATCCGGTGTACGAGAATCATGTGCGTGAACATCGCTACACGATTCATCGACCGGTGGTTCAAGAGTATCAAGTGGCAGTGCCGTACACGACATGCCATCCTGTGTACGAACAACACGTCCGGGAACATCGTTACACGACCCACCGAACCGTGACTGAACCCTACCAAGTTCAGGTTCCTTACAACACCTATCGAACAGTGCAAGAAACCCATGTCCGACGGGTTCCCTACACGACTTCTCGACAAGTGACCGAATATCGCAACGAGGTTCGCACTTCGTATGTGACTGAGCCAGTCACGGTAAATCAAGAAGTCGTCGTGAATAGCGGATCGTGGCAAGAAACACGAGAGTATGTGCCGGGGCCAGTCGTTACGCAAACCTATCGCACACAAGGGCAATGCGTATTCGATCCGAACACCTGCACAACGCATTATGTACCGGGTCACTGTGTCTCTCAACAAGTGCAATGCCCCGGAACGTGGTGTACCAAACGGGTTTGGGTGCCATGCCAAGAAACCAAGGTCGTGAGCTGCACTCGTTATGTGACAAAACCTGTCACCCAATGCGTGCAAGTACCCGTTTGCCGAACGGTTTGCGAAACGAACTATCGGGACGAACCTTACACCGTGTGCCGTCAAGTATGCGAACAACAAGTCCGCACCGAAAATCGCACCCGTTGCTACACCGTTCCGGAAGAAAAGGTCTGCCAAGTGCCTTACACCACGTGCCGTTGGGTGAAGCAAGAGCATGTCCGTTATGTGACGAAGAAACATTGCTACACCGTTCCCGAAGAATGCGTGAAGCAAATTCCTTACACAACGTGCCGAATGGTGACACAACAACACGTTCGCTATGTGACGAAGAAACATTGCTACACCGTTCCCGAAGAATGCGTGAAGCAAGTGCCTTACACGACATGCCGTTGGGTGAAGCAAGAGCATGTGCGTTGCGAAACACGCAAGCGTTGCTACACGGTTAACGAGTGGTTCACGAAGGAAGTGCCTTACACGACTTGCCGAATGGTAACGGAAAACCATGTGCGTTACGAAACCCGTAAGCACTGCTATACCGTTCCCGAAACTCGCGTGAAGCAAGTGTGCTACACGACATGCCGAATGGTGACGGAAAATCATGTGCGTTATGTGACCAAGAAGCATTGCTACACGGTCCCAGAAACACACGTGAAACAAGTCTGCTACACGACATGCCGAATGGTCACCGACACCCATACGCGAATGGTTCGTCAGTGCAAGGTTCACTATGTGCCAGAAGAAAAAGTGTGCCAAGTCCCATACACGACTTGCAAACTGGTTCCAGAAAATTGTGTGCGTAACGTATGCCGAACCGTATGCGAAATGCAACCGTACTGCGAAACCTACCAGACCTGCAAACTCGTACCCGTGTGCGAACCCGTCTGCACCGACCCATGCGACCCATGTGCCGGTGGAGTGGGCGGACATAGCTCGTGGAAGTTCAACTTCAACAAGCACCTAAGCTCGTTCCACTGCAAGTAGTGCGGGCGAGTGTAGGGAATTGAGAAAAACAGAAGCCGAGGGGACCGCATTTGCGGTCCCCTCGCATTTTTTGGGGGGCGAAAAAATGCTCCACACAGAGTGAGTTGAGGCGAACTGCATTCCTTAGCCCACCCGCGCAAGGTTTGAAGTTGCGATGACAATGATAAGAATAAAGTAAGTGGTTGCAAAATAGACGTTTGACGAAGGATTGAAAGGCAAAAGCGGGAACCATGATTTTTAGCCCACCTGCGCAAGCAGTGGGGCGGAGGCAGCGATTTTTACGGATTCCCTACGAACACAAAATAACGAGATTTGTTTCGTTCTGTAGAAACAAATTCATCGTGTTTTGTAGGGTTTGATGAGTTTTTTGGAAAGCGGTAAGAGTCGCCGCCTCCGCCCCACTGCTTGCGCAGGTGGGCTAAAGAAAACCACTTCGCTGTGATTATCTTTTAACCTTCCGCGCAACTTCAAAACTTGCGCAGGTGAGCTAAGGAAACCCTCGCTTTTCTTCCTTCCCTTAACTTGGTGGCATTGAAGCAACAATGGTAGAAAACATTCGTTGGCATTTAGAATTGGGAGGGGAGGTTATCGCCAAGATACAGGATGCCCACAAATACGACTTACCGTGGACATACGGGGTACTCGTTGAATCGCCAGAGTTTGAACGATTCCGTCCATACTTTACCGACTCCGATTTTTGGTCAGACGACGATTCGATGATTGAGGCTCTGTGTGTTGAGGTATATACAAAAGGCGGATTTACCCTTCGGGATATAATCACAGGAGAGACGTACCTGAATCTGAGCTTAAACCAACGAGAGGACACCGTTTGGTTTCGGATCGGGTGCCGGTTAATCAATCGAACAACTAAATAAGCGGGGTACATCATGGGTGTTTACGGTGCAGGTAACTTCGACAATGATGAAGCCCAAGACTATATCTATAAACTCATAGATAAAATGATTGCTCAAATCGAGAAGACGGTATCCAGCAAACACGGAATGGAACCAGACGAGCCTTCCAGCTTTTTGATGATGTGCAATATCGACTTAATTGGGTTGATTGTTCAGCACGTGAATATATCGTTGCCTGAGTCAACCACCGTTGAAGAGTGGAAAACCAAGTATCTTGCTGTATGGGAAGGCTACATCGATGGACTTGATCCAAAGGAAGGCTTCAAGGAAGAACGTAGGGCCGTCATTACCGCGACATTTGATCGATTAATCTCACTCTGCCGAGAGGAAGAACGACTGCTTAACGAACCGAATGAAGAGTGAGAACGTCAACCGGAACGCAAGTTTAGGAGAACGTCCGTGTCTGACCTTCTGCAAGAAGAATCCGAGCCTGAAGAAAACTCAGTTTGGGAGGTGTTGCTATTTTTCGGTCGTCTTGCACTTGTTGGGCTATTCCTGATTGCGTTGGTTCAAGTGCCGTTGCTGATAGCGTTGTTGGTGAGTTGGAATGTAAGCTCACTTGTTGGCCCGTTGGTTGGCATGGCTATTGCAGCCGGTGAATACAAGTTCTGGGAAAAATATGGTCCTCGACCCTTCCCCGGTTTGCTACAAGGTTGCATTTGCATATGGGGTGTTTTCGGAATCATCGGGGCATTTATCGGGTGTGCAATTCTTGAGGTGGTGTTTTTGTGGGATGAGTTTGTGAAAGTCTAAAAATTGGAGAAGAGACCTCGCATTTTTTAGGGGACTGAATCAACTTGTTATTCCCAGAATCATATAACGAATGAGTAGCTGTTACTTGAGTTGATCCCCTTTGGCCCTCATCAAACGAGATACCTATGCGAAGTTTCTTGTCCCTACTCTGTCTGTCCTTTGCTATTTCATTTCCAGCGATGATCGATGCTCAAGAAGCAAAGCCGAAGGCGAAGCCTTTTTCTTATGACGTTGGGAAACACGGTAAAGGTGAGTTGAAGTATGTGAATGGCATTCCGGTGTTGATCCTTGAGGGGACACCGGAAGAGATGGGCGAACAGATGGGGGAGCTTGCGGTGAAGCAGGTAAAGCCGTTGTTCAACTTTCCGCTCGATTATTTCAAAGGTGAGGCTACCAACGAGATTCTCCGTACGAACCCGACATGGACAAAAAACGACTTACTGTTTAAGGCAAAACTAAAGGGAGCAGAGTTAATTTGGTGGCCCGCTCTGCAAAAGAAAGCAACTGGTCTGGAGCCGAACTTTCCCGCCGATTATCGGAAAGAGATCAAAGCGATTGCAGAGGCCGCAGGAAAAGACATTGTCACCGAAGAGAAGCTGGTTTCGAGCAACGGTATGTTTGACCTCGGGCATATTCCGCAAAGTGAATTAGCACGCGGTTGTTCAAGCTTTATCATTCCACCCCAACAGAGTTCAACCAAGGGTGTCCTCTTCGGGCGTAACCTCGATTTTTATCACTTCAACTACCTTTACAAATATAGCCTGTTAGTCGTTTATAAATCGAACGATCCCAAGAAACATTCGTTTGCATCGGCAGCCTTTCCCGGTTTCGTGGGGAGTTTCACAGGCATGAACGACGCAGGGCTTACCATCGCCAGCCACGAAGTGCAAGACCCCGATACGCCGAACGTGTTCAATTCAAAGGGTGTTCCGTTTGCAATGGCTTACCGTCGAGTGTTGGAAGAATGTGCAACCATTGGCGATGCCGTCAAGCTCCTCGATAGCATGGAACGGGCATCGGTAACGAGTTTGGTTATCGCCGACACAACAGGGGGTGCCGTGATCGAAGTAACCCCCGATGCAATTGCTGTGCGACGTTTCAAGGATAAACCCGGCTTCTGCACAAACCATTTCATCACGATGAAAAACCCGAAGCTCAAACCTCTGTTTGATACCGAAAAGCGATTCGACATTCTCAAGAAAGCATCCGAAGACAAGAAAGAAGGAGTTTTCGGTGTTGATGATGTGAAAAAAGGAATGCATGATGCGCGTCTTCTTGACGGGAACAAGGATGATATGACGATTCAAACATTCGTATTCGAGCCTTCCGAAAGAAAAGTCCACCTCCGTTTCAGCGAAGCCAACGAACCCGCCACAAAAGGCAAACTCAGCACGCTTGAATTAAAGAAATTGTGGGGCAAGTAGAGCCACCGATTCCCGCACCCCGACGTTACTTCACTTTCGGTAGCCACGCCATGATGACCTTGGCGACTTGGTTCATGCTGTTGGGGCTGCATTTGTCCGGTGTGTCGGAGAGTTTGTGCCAGTGGTCGGTGTAGCCGTTCAGATCGATGATGTCTACCGTTGGTATCCCAACGGCATTGAGGGCGAGGTGGTCGTCTTGGATTTCGATTCCTTGATCCCAGATAAAGGCTTTGACACCCTCGGCCTTTGCGACGGCCCAGATTTCGGTAACGAGGTCTTTTGCCATGTCGTAAGAGTTTAACTCGACTTTGTATTCAGCGCCTTTGTGAGCGAAGAGATCGAACAGCACCCCGCCGATATATTTGTGTTTCGGGGGATTCTTTTTGTAGTCGGCAGCGAAGTATTCCGAACCGAGGAAGAATTTGTCGCGTGATTTATCGAAGATGTATTCTTCGGCATCGAAAAGGACAAAATCGACGCCGATCCCGTCTTGCAGTTTCAGGTCTTTCATGTGGTGGGCAAGCTCCATCAAAAACGCAGTGGTCGAAGTCCCGTCGTCGGCACTCAAGAAGGGCTTATCCCAATTCTTACGGGGTTCTTCGTGGGCTATGGGGCGTGTGTCGTAGTGACCACAAAGGATGATTCGTTTCTTAGCATCAGGATGCCACGTCACAATCATATTCGCAAGAGGGATAGGGTCTTTCTGACTTGGTTGCCGTCCGTTAAACTTTTGCAGCGTGACCTTAGCACCGTGCTTCTCGAAGTGAGCAGTGAGAAGCTCCTGCTGTTTGGTCATCTCTTTCGAGTTACTCCAACGGGTTCCCATTTCGCATAGGCTTTTGAGATACCCGATAGCACGCTCGCCATCGAAAGGCCCTGCCTTGACAGCCTCCCCCTCACGCCCTTCGCCAAATTTATCCTTGCCCGATTGCGCGCCAACCCCACCGCAGGAATTTAACATGAGTGCCCCCCCCATGAGTGAGAACAAACCCAAGCGAACCGCCCAACCCGATGAATTGCTCATAACCCCTCGCATCAAGGAAAGCCTTTCGGGTATTGTACCCAAAAGATCGCGAATCGGGAATCGGGGTTTGGGAATCGGGAAAAGCAAAAGACAGAAGCAAGTTGTTTTACTGCCCAACTGCCTACCCCGAACCCCGATTCCCGATTCCCGATTCCCGATCCGCCAACTATAACACCAACAAGCTATTCCCCGCAAAGAGGTGTGTTGTGAAATTGATTGTGGCGATTATTCGGCCTGAGAAATTGGAAGATGTTCAGAAGGCACTCAACGACGTTGATGTGTACCTGATGACCGTGAGCGATGTTCGCGGGTGTGGGCGTCAACGTGGGTATACGGAAGTGTATCGCGGGCAGGAGTTCGAGATCCGTTTGCTGCCAAAACTCAAGCTCGAAATCGCCGTCAACGATGCCTTCGTCGAATCGGCCATCGAAGCGATTGTTCACTCGGCACGCACAGAAGAAACGGGTCAGGTCGGCGACGGCAAAATCTTCGTGCTGAATCTCGAAGACGCCGTCCGCATCCGAACCGGCGAACGCGGTAACACCGCCATCGGCCCATGAGTTGGGTTACTTGTTTCCCCAATCCCACCAATTGGCTTGGATGATCGGATCGAGAGGAACAACCTTTTCCCACCAACTTTTTGCAGGTGCAGGCGAAGACAGCATTAACCGGCCTTTTGGAACAACCGGATCGACCGCAAGGCGTCGCGGGTAGTACTCGATGGTCTCGTTTCCAGCAAGGTCGCGTGCAATCATTCGCACGAAGATATGCGTTTTGAGGTCTTTCGGTAGCGGGATTTCTTTCCTAAGATCGTAGACACCCCCTTCGTATGTCTGTGTGGCAAGTCCGTCAACTTCTGTGAATTTGCAAAGGGGTTTCCATGTTTTTCCATCCTCGGTGTATTCGGCTACGATGCTTTTTGAATCCAACAGAGGGTCAGTCACACGTGCGTTGATTTGTATTGCAGCTTTTTGGTCGTTGACTTTGATTTCTTGGAATCCGATTCGTGGTTTTACAGTATCAAGGATGAACGTCAGTGACTCGCCCTTGATTAAGTCCGATGCTTTCCCTGAGCCCGACTTAAACACCGGACGGACAATGTACACACCGTCTTTGTCCAAACAGAAGTCAATTTCTTTCGGTACCTGCGCGAAACTATCCCAATGCTCAAGATTTGGTCGTTCTCTCCGAGCGGGTTGATGTCCTTGAGCATACTCAAAATAAATCTCGGTGCTGGTGATACCCGATTTCCCAACCTGATCGACCGCAAGGTTCAACTTGTGCATCTTCTGATTGGTGATGATCGGAGCGACCTTTGCCGGAACAACGGGTGCAGGTATTTCGGGCACTTTGATAGCCCCTATCGGTTCGGGCATATCGGGTAGCTTGATCGGTGCTTTGTCTGGCTCTGCCGTTTCTGGGTTTCGTTGATGTTGGTTCCCGAAAGAAGAATAGCGAATCGGGATGTTCAAATCGGACGTCGGATAACTCGGTGCTCCAAGCCCCTCAACGTGCCCTCGGATGGTTCGAGTATCTGGGATGGGTTCCTTCTTGCCAAGTCCGCTTGCACGCAGTACCTCAAGGTCTTCCGTATGTTTGGGTATCGAGATATCGATCTTGAGTTGGTTGCGTATGTGTTGGAATGCAGGATCGTTCGGGTTGATTTCGTCGCTGGGTTTGTCCGTGCTGGCAACGAAATCCTTTTCGGGGATTTTCAACTCGGTGCTATCGGGAAGAGGCGCAAGGGTATTTCCTTGCGTGGCGTTATCGGGTGCGGCAGTGGGCGGAGGGTTGACGGTGGGTTCGTTAGGTGGCGGTGCACAGTAAAACGAGACCGCGACTGCCATCGCAGCGATACACAAGCCAATGAGAACATGAGAACTTCGACGCATAGCCGGGCCACTCCTTTGCCACAATGCCACGAATTTCGCTAAGTTACCACAGACCCCGATTTTCTGTCGAGAGGACTTTTTTCATGCAACTGTTACTCTTTTCCGATCTCCACCGCGACACCGATGCCACGCAAGCCCTTCTCAAACAGGCTAACGACTTCGATGTATTGATTGGGGCAGGAGATTTCGCCAACGCTCACACCGGGCTTGATGATTGTTTGACGATCTTGCAAGCGTCGCCGAAACCCGTTGTGATTGTTCCCGGGAATAACGAAACACTCGTTGCACTGACCCGTCTTTGTGGCGAGTGGCCCCAATTCCATATTCTGCACGGCACCGGAACCACGATAGGCGGCGTTGATTTTTTCGGCGTCGGTGGGGGAATACCCGTTACGCCATTCGGTTCGTGGAGCTACGATTTCACCGAAGATCAAGCCGAAGAACTTTTAGCGAACTGCCCCAAAAATGGCGTCTTGGTTACGCACTCACCCCCGAAAGGAGCCGTAGACCGCAACTCGTCGGGGCAATCCTTCGGGAGTACCGGTATTCGGAAATGTATCCTTGAGAAAGAACCCCGCTTGGTCGTGTGCGGACATATCCACGCCTCCGCCCAGAAAATGGAACTGATTGGGGCTACCCCCGTCGTGAATGCAGGCCCCCGAGGGTATGTGTTTGAATTGCAAGAAGCGTAACGTCAATCCTTTTGGGAATTTTTCGCTTCGAGTTCTTCGATTCGTTTTTGCAATTCAGCATTGCGGGCTTCAAGTTCTTGACGTAACTTGGCTTCTCGTTCTTTTTCGGCTTCGGCCTGTTGTTGTTGCCGGAAGGCTTCTTTGATTTCGTAGCGAATCTCGTGACTATTCCGGAAAGGGGTTCCATCGGGGAAAGAGACGACCAGACCTTCGCCACTCCAATCGAAGGTCATCCCCGTTGCAGGGCTGGTGAACGCCCTGATTTTCGTTTGCAGAACGAACTTGCCGTTCTGCAAAAGCCACACGCTCACGGCGTTCGTTTCTTCCTCGATTTCGTAATACTCGCTCACTCCGTATTTGCGATACCATGCTCGACGTTTTCTCATCTCTCTTTCGTCGTTTGACTCGGACAAAACCTCAATAACCATTGTGGCTGGTTTGTCACCTTCAAGCCATTGTCGATACGATTTGCGTTTGTTCGGTTCGCAATCGAGAATAACCATCAAATCAGGAGCCCGCCGAATTTTAGGGAAGCCTTTTACTGGATACCAAAAAAGGTCGGCATGAACCGAAACGTTTTGCTCTTGAAAGTGCCAACGAAAGTTATCGTAAAGGAAAGTCATCAGGTCGATATGATCGGTCGATTCTCCCATTTCGATCCCGTCGCTTGATGGATAGAGTTTGTCTAAATCTTCTTCCAATTCCGCCTGATTCATGGCTAAAGTTCCTCGTACATTTCGCCTATTATACCCGATCTATTCACTTCTTGGAGGTGCGTTTTTCTTCACTTGGAAGGCCCTAATTCTGCTGCTCGTCCATATCGCTCAGCGTGTGAATCCAAACCCACAAGAGATGGATAAAGTCATCGACCGGCATGTTGCTCGAAGTTTCAGGACTGATTTTAACAAATGAATTGTAAGCCGTCACAATCTTGGTTTCTGGATTAATTATGATACCCGTGTCATCGTGGTTACGACCCCATTTTTGTTTTGTTACCAACGATTCGACCAAAGTATTGAGCGTGTCAGTCGTCAGTTCTAAGTCTGGGGTGTTACTGATGAAATCTCCAATCCAAAAAAATGCTTCCGAGGGAGATATTTCGATACGGAACCGACGGAGGCTGCTGGGACTATTTCGAGTAATCGTGATACGAAATTTGCTCACAAGCGTGACGTCAATCCTTGATCTCGACGGGTTTTAGTCCTGTGATTTTCAGATCGGTGATTGCTTTCGTCTTGAGATCGACGATGCGAATACGGTGGGCATTGGTGTCGGCGACGTACATTTTGTCGCCAGCGATGCTCAGAGCGCAGGGTTCGTTAAAGTTGGGGTTCTTTTCGTCTTTGCCTTTTTCAAGGAAGGTCGTGACAACCTTTGTCTTCGGGTCGATTGCACGAATCTTGCTGTTATAGGTGTCCGCAACCAGAACCTTTCCATCGTAATACGCTACGCCAATGGCGTGTTGCAGCAATGCTCGCGTATCTTCGTCGGGGTCGTCGCCTTCACCATCACGATCACCGAATACAAATAGCCCCTTGCCTACGAGGGTATCGACACGCCCTTTGCCGTCCATCGGTACGCGACGAATGGCACTGACTTCGCAATCGGCAACGTAAAGGTTCTTGCCATCGGTTGCCAATCCGCTTGGTTGAGCGAAGTTCGCAATCTCGTGTGGTCCATCCTTGATGTTTTCGCGGCCCGTTCCTGCAAAGGGGTCCACTTCGTTTTTCACAAGGTCCATTGTCCAAATTTGGTGATGACCTGCCATCGCAATAAACATCCGGTCGCCATCGAGAAGTAAATCCCATGGGCTATTTAATCCTCGTTTGAGTGCTGGTCCACCGGTCCCGCGATCCGTCCGGTCTTGCTCACCCGTTCCCGCAACCGTTGTTACGGTTTTCTTGACGAGATCGAGTGCCCGAATCGTGTGGTTTTTTCGGTCGGCAAGATAGAGCGTATCCCCTTTGATTGCCATTCCTTGCGGGTCGTCGAATTGGGCTTTCTCAAATTCGCCGTCTTTGTTGCCGGGCGATCCGGTTCCTGCAACCCCAAGCGTTTTCCCGTCCATGTCGGTAATCACGACACGGTGATTGGTGCTATCGGCAATGCAAATCCGTTTCCCTTTCTCGTCAACAAAGACTTTACCGGGGAAGTACAAGGGCGAGTCGGTCTTGTCGCGGAACTTGGCGGTGTCGAAACGTAAAGGTTTCTCGTCGAGTGTCTTTTTCTTCTTATGCTCGGCAATCAAACGACTGATGTACGAATCGAGTAAATCGAACTTCCCTTCGCCACCGGTACGCCCAACAAGGTTCCCTTCGGGGTCGATGAGAATCATCGTCGGCCAAGCGTCGGCATCGTAGCGATCCCAGATTTTCTGGTCGGCATCGTTTACGATAGGGTGCTTCAACCCGTAACGCAAAACGGCTTTACGGATGCTCTCGGAGTTCTTTTCGTTGTCGAACTTGGCGGAGTGAACACCAATCACGACAAGCTCGTTGGGGTATTTCTTTTCGAGCTTTTCAAGGTCGGGAAAGATGTGAATGCAATTGATGCAGCACAAAGTCCAGAAGTCGAGCAACACGACTTTCCCTTTGAGGTCTTTCAAGGTCAACGGTTTACCCGTATTGATCCAAGCAATTCCGCCATCGATCTCGGGAGCTTTGCCGAACGTCTTCAACGGTTCTTTGTCCTTGTCCTTCTCTTTGTCTTTTTCTTTGGTCTTATCTTGGGCCAAAATGTTCGGGATCGTATGGAGACTCAACGCAAGTATCCCGCATAGAATCAGTCCCAGACCAATCGAAAGGAAGAGCCACGTCTTGCGTGGGGTGGGTGTATTCACAGGTTCCGTCATGCTAAATCCCTCAGAGCTATTCCTATTTTAGACGCCGAGCAAGGGGAAAACATCCCTGATTTTTCGGGAATCGTGGTTCGGGGTGGGTGTGGCAACGGATTAGGGTGTCGATAGTCTCGGAACTCCGGTCGCTAACGCTCCCGGCTCGTGGCCTTTACGTTTTACCCATAGTTTACCGAAACCGCAAAGACCACGAGCCGGGAGCGTTAGCGACCGGAGTTCCGAGAATTTACGAGCTTTCCCGAAAATCACCCTAAACCGTTGCCACACCCGTTCGGGGTTCGGGGAAGACGACCAGTTTGTAAGCCCATCGGGAAATTCTCGTAGTCCGCCTAGTCCGCTCTTCGAGCAAGGACTAGGCTAAAGGGGTGCGCCCTATCGGGCTTTTCCGTCGCTTCGCTCGGCAAAACAATGCATTTGCTGGTTTTTGTTCGGTCGAGTCTTCGAGACCAAAGCCCGATAGGGCGCACCCATTTAGCCTAGTCTTTGCCCGAAGGGCGGACTAGGCTATCTATGGGCGAAATCCTTCAACCTTCCCGACCCACGCCCCCCTACTTCCCGCCTGTCAGGCCTTTAATCAAGGCAGGGTCGGGTTTGCCGATCCCCCAGAGGTTCAAGGTAAAGTCGGTCTTGAGTTCCTTTCCGGCGGGGAAGTTGATGAACACCGACCAGCCGCCGCCCTTCTTGGGTGCGATGACCCATTCGGCTTTTTCAGGTAGGTCTTTCGCTTGCAACACAAGGGTTTTCTCGGCATCGACCGGAATCAGAATCAAACGATCTTTCGGATTTACCTTTGTGGTTGTCTTCCAATCGACCTTTTGATCTTCGCCCGCAAGGTTGAAGACTTTCGGTTCGGCGTTACCCTCTGCTGCAAGGAACCACGTTCCTTCGCCGGACGATTCTTTGAGGCTAATCTTTCGGGCAATCCCGTAGAATCCACCGCTCAACGGTTCGGGTTTCTCGACCACGTTCAACACCGACGAGGCTTCCCCTTCAACCCGATATTCAAAACTCGGCTGGCCTTTGGCATCGAGAGAGTAACCATCGAAGTGAACCCGTTTACGTCCGCCGAAGTATTCAAGCTGACCTAACGGCACACCGAATGCAGGGTCTTTGGCACGCGAAGAAAGATCGGGTGCGGTCTCGCTTCCACTGAGTGCCCAAGGATTCCCCGTTGGCGAAGTCCAGAACTTCGGCCCTAAGAGTTTGGCAGGATTCCCGCCCCGATTATTCCACACCGGTGACACATCAAGGAACGAGCCAGACCATGCCATCGTCATGCGACAGGTATTGGCATCGAATGCCAGATTGACGCCACCCGGATAGCCAACGGCGATTGCACGATGACCAGCTTCGGGTAAGAATGTCCGCAAAATTTCGGGCTTATCGGCAACCTTGATAACTAACCCTTTCGGCGTTTCGAGACCGTCGGGAAGTTTGGCCGTGTTTCCGAGTGACATGTAAGCCCACATTGCTTCCGCTTGTTTTTCAGGATCGCCATCCAACACGGTTGCAAGAGTCGATTTGCCATCCGTGAAGACTTGGGGCATGCGAGTACCGGGGGCCATCCGTTGGGGCACTTCCATCCACGACCGATACCAATCGTAGCGAACCCGTTGTTGTGTACTCATCAGGTCGGGGCCACGAGTACCGGTGTTGGGTATCCCGGCGTGATCGTGACACGAAATACAGCCAAGCCCGCCTTTGCCGAATATCTTTCGCCCTGCTTCGACTTTCTCTGGGGTGATTTCAACCTTCTTAATACTATCGTCGCTGTCAGTCCCTTCGATACGGGTCAGGCCAAGATCGAGGAAACCGACGTTGGGTTCACCGAATTGAGGCATACGCAAGCTCATCCACGGACGGGCTTTTCCTGAATTTACCAATACTTGTTTGAGCCACCCCGTACGCAATTTGTGACCAACACCCGTGAGCGTTGGCGGTCGAATATCGTCGGCATTCTCAGCCTTTTCGAGCTTCTTCATCTCGTCGGCAAGCTCTGTGGAGATACCCCCTTCGCCGTCCCGTTGATGACAGTTCAGGCAGTTGAACCGCTTGAGTGCTAACTTAGTGGCATGCACTTGCGACACGCTCCCCGCACCTGTGAGACCATCCTTGAGGAACAAACTCAGCGAGGCTTGATCGATCTTATTCAAAGAATAGTTAGGGGTTCCCTTTTTCGCTTCAACGCATCCACTCGAAGGATTCTTGCGAACCTCTTCGAGCGATTTGGTTGCTAGGGGTTGAAGGGTCTTATCACCCGTTTCGTGACAGTTTGCGCAACCTTTACTTTGGAAGAGTTTCTTGCCGAGATCGATTTGTTCTTTGTTTGCCTTGAGTTCGGCGTGGGTGATTGCTTTATCTTCCGACTCGGCAAGGTAACGCGAAAGGTCGTCGGCTTCTGGTCCCGAAAGCCCCATATGCGGCATCC
>VYLT01000062.1_pt1 | contig 24714 bp, 13 predicted proteins | sample 5114261 | NCBI WGS metagenome assembly VYLT01 (sample SAMN12291815, study PRJNA351875) | freshwater metagenome | isolation source: freshwater lake | place: USA: Michigan, Little Long Lake | collected 2011-07-12 | reverse complement strand
AGAACGTCGCGGAAACGATGGCGAAGAGCTGACGGTGCAGGGGGCGGTGATGGGTACCCCTTCCTATATGGCGCCGGAACAAGCTCGCGGGGAGACCCTCGATAGTCGGGCCGACGTGTTTGCGTTAGGGGGTATCTTGTGTGCGATTCTCACTGGTCGAGCACCCTTTTCGGGTGGAAGCGTCGCAAGCACTTTGGCCCTCGCAGCACAAGGCAAAACCGACGATGCCATTAAGGAGCTTCTAGCTTGTGGAGCCGATTTAGAGTTGATCGAGATTGCCAGTAAGTGCCTTGCCGTTGTTCCAAAAGATCGCCCCAAAAACGGTCAGGCCGTTGCAGACCTTGCGCAAGAATATCGGGAAGGGGTCGAAGCTCGCTTGAGAAAGGCGGAAGCAACCCGTGCTGCCGACCTTGCGAAAACTGCCGAGCAAGCCAAACGCCGCAAAGCCCTTCAACTTGCAGGAGCCGTGATTCTGGTTGTTTCCATAATCGGAATCGGCGTATCGAGCTTCTTTGCATGGCGTTCAAGTGAACGTGCCGAGATTGCAACAAAGGCCCAAAAAAACGCCGACACAAAGGCCGAAGAAGCCGACCGCGAACGAATCGAAGCCAAACGCCAAGAAGGTATTGCCAACGAAAAAACTGTAATCGCCGAGCAAGAACGAATTGAAGCAAAAAAACAAGAGGGGATCGCCAAAGTTAAAACAACGTTGGCTGAAGATCGACTCTCTCGAAATGAATTATCGACTTACTCAGGCAAATTGCTTCTTGCTCAGGCGGCTTACGAGAAAGGGAATCTCAAAGATGCTTTCCGACACTTGGACGATTGCCAGTGGAATCTGCGAGAGTGGGAACACGCCTACCTTCGACGCAAGTTCGGTGGCAGTGTGCAAACCCTTCACGGTCATTCCTATTATGTGAAAAACGCCATTTTTACTGCCGACGGTAAGCAGATTATCACGACGAGCGGTGACAGCACAATTCGACTGTGGGACGCAGAAAAAGGAATCGAAATACGTTCGCTCAAAATTGAAGCGATAGGGATTTCTGATTTGTGCCTTGGTCTAAGCCCGGACGGAAAACGGATTGTTCTGAGTGTCGAGAATACCGCAACAATCAGGAACCTCGAAAAGGGTGCTGTGTTACACACGTTGAAAGGACACACGCAGCCGATAACCAGCGTGAGTTTTAACGCGGACGGAAAAAGGGTTCTCACAAGCAGCTTCGACAAAACGGCTAAACTCTGGAATGCCGAAACAGGCGACGAAATACAGACCTTCAAAGGACACGCAGCAGAGATCACTTGCGCAAACTTCAGCCGAGATGGGAAACGTGTCCTCACGGGGAGTAACGATACAACGGCCAAAATTTGGGACACCGAGAAAGGGACTGATATTCTCACGATCAGAGGACACACTGCCGGAATTAGCGGTGTGGATTTTAGTCCCGACGGTCAAACGATACTGACCGGAAGTTACGACAAAACCGCAAAGCTCTGGAACGCCACGACCGGAGACGAAATTCGCACATTCAAAGACCAATCTACAGAGGTCATCGGTACGAGTTTTAGCCCGGATGGGAGGTTTATCGCCAATGCTGGGGCAGATAATTTGGTCAAACTCTGGAACGTCAAAACAGGGGAAGTGCTTCGCACATTCAAAGGTCATTCCGGCAGACTCAATAGCGTTGCCTTTAGCCCTAATGGTCAAAGGATCATTACTTCCAGCGACGATTTCACTGTAAAAACGTGGGACATTCACCGGAATACCGAACCCCTCGCACTTAAAGGCCATTCTTTGGATGTCTTGAAGGTACACTTCACTAAGGACGGGAAACGGATCGTATCGAGCAGTCAGGATAGGTCAGTCAAGATTTGGGATGCCGAGACAGGAACCGAAATTGCAACCCACAGAGCGCCTGCAAAGGGGGTTGGTCAGGTTTGGTTTAGCCCCGATGGCAAACGGATGGCAGCCAATCCCTTAAATAACTCGATTCGCATCACGGAGACCGAAACAGGAACAGAACTTTACACCCTCAAGGCCGAAGGTCAACCGTTTACCGATCTTATCTTTGGTGACGACGGAAGGTTCATCCTCACACCCTGTTTCGACAGAACAGCCAGGCTCTGGGACGCCCAAAAGGGAACCATGATTCAAACCTTCAAGGGTCATACCGAACTCGTTTCGTGTGCCGCATACAGTCGGGATGGGAAACGCTTAATCACCGGAGGTAACGACAACACCGCAAAACTCTGGAACATCGAGACAGGAAAAGAGATTTTCACCCTTAAGGGACACTCCCTGTTTGTGGGTAATGTGTGTTTTAGTCCTGACGAAAAATATATTTTGACCGGAGGGGGTGACTTCGTTGCTAAAGTTTGGGATGCCGAAAAAGGAACCGAGCTTTTCTCTCTCAAAGGACATACCGATAGCATCCTGAGTGCAAAGTATAGCCCCGATGGGAAACGAATTATTACCGCTGGGTTAGAGGGTAATATAAAAGTTTGGGATGCTCAAAAGGGTATCGAACTCCTCAAGCTTGTTGGGCCTACGGGATATGTGAAATCGATTGATATTTCGAGCGACGGAAAGCGAATTGTCAGTGGGGGTTTGGATCGCTCTGTGCATGTATGGGACATCGATACCAGCGCCCAAGTTCTTTTCCTCAAGGGGCATTTTGAACCCGTGACTTGTATCAATTTTAGTTCTGATGGAAAAACGATTGTCACTGGCGGGATCGATAAAACGGTACGCCTTTGGGATACCGAAAAAGGAACTGAGACTCACGCCCTTCGCGGGCACGATCTCCAGCTGTTAATTGTGGCGATTAGTCCCGATAACAAAACGGTATTTGGTTGGGATTTGAATAGCAATCTGCTGGCATGGGATACGCTCACCGGCACACGAGTTGAAATAGCTAACGTGCCCCCGCGACCCGAACCCGTTACGGTCAACTCACCCGATAAACGCTTCTCCGCAAAGCTGGTGGACGATACTGTGATTCTCTTCGATGCCAAACGACCCGGAACCGAGTGGCCCCTACCCGACGCTGCACAACGCAAAAACTACCACACCCAACAAGCCGAATTCGCAGAGAAAGAAAAGCTCTTTTTCACGCAAGCCTTCCACCTGACCCGATTACTCGCCGACGACCCTAAGAATAAACCCCTCGAAGCCAAACGCAACGAAGCCCTCAAAAAGCACGAAGAATCTTCGACCCCTTCCAAGAAATAACTTCGGAAAAGCCCACCGGATTTGATGGAGGGTATTTTGTACAGATTGTGAAAAAGGGAAAGGTGATTGAAAAAGAGTGGAGGAAAGGAAAGTGGACGTAACAGGACTCGAACATCCCCCGAAAACCCCGAAGAATACGCAGATTCTGAGCAAAACAACGCAAAATCCAACGCACTGCCCAAAATGCCCCCCGATCTTGTCGAGCTTATCACCCGTTGGGACACCCTGCCCGAACCTATCAAGGTTGCAATCCTTGCGATGGTGAAAAGCATCCCTGAGAAAACTTGAACTACCCGAACTTGAACGGGTTGCCTTTCAAAAATTTGTCTCTGAATACCAATGTTTACCAACAACACACATCGGAGCGAGTGGGGACATTTTTGGAGAGGTTCAAGTAGTTCAAGTTTACTATCTATGGGAACTTGACCGAAAACCCTCTTTGGTAAGTTCCTGCAAGGAATCACCAACTGAGTAACCAAACCGATTTTTCTTCTCAAAATGTTAAGTTTTGTAAATGAGTGGGCATTTTTCACAATTCCAAACTCTGGAAGTCTTGTAGCGGTTCTCTGAACCTTTGAATTTGCCCACAACCTTAACAAATGTTAGCTTCTCGACGCTAGACGATTCCCTTTCGATGGGGATAATACCCTTCCTTACCTTTGTCGATTCTAAACCTCTACGGATGCCTTACGATGCCCATTTCTTGGAATGAGATACGTCAAAACGCTATTGCCTTTTCCCGCGACTGGAAGGACGAAACCCGCGAAGAGGCCGAGGCGAAAACCTTCTGGGATGAGTTCTTTCAGGTCTTTGGCTTGAAACGTCGCACGGTTGCGAGCTTCGAGGAACCCGTTAAGAAACTTTCGGGAACTTGGGGGTTTATCGATCTCTTTTGGAAGGGAAAAGTTCTGGTCGAACACAAGAGTAGGGGGAAGTCTCTTGAGAAGGCCGGTACTCAAGCGATGGAATACATACAGGGGTTGCAGAATGCCAAACGAGATGACGAAATCCCCCGCTATGTTGTTGTTTCCGACTTCGCACGTTTTGCCCTTCATGATCTCGACGAATCGCAAACCCTGACTTTCAATCTCGAAGACTTTCATAAGCACATCGACAAGTTTGCTTTCATCCCCGGCTATGAAACGCACAAACTCGAAACGGAAGACCCCGTAAATATCGAAGCGGTTGAACGGCTTGGACTGTTGCACGATGCCTTACAAGAAGGGGGATACTCTGGGCATGAACTCGAACAATTTTTGGTGAGGATTCTGTTTTGTCTGTTTGCAGAGGATACGGGTATCTTCGAGGCAAGTTCTTTTGCTTTGAGCATCGAGAACCACACGAAGGAAGACGGAAGCGACTTAGGCCCACATTTGAACCGCGTGTTCCAGATTCTCAATACACCCGAAGACAAACGCCAAAAGAACCTACCCGAAGACTTGGCGACCTTTCCCTACGTCAACGGGCATCTCTTCAAAGAGGCTTTATACAGTGCCGAATTTAACCGCAAGATGCGGGATGAGCTTTTGCATTGTTCCCGATTCGATTGGAGCCAAATTTCCCCCGCCGTGTTTGGTTCGCTTTTCCAAAGTGTGATGGAACCGAAAGAACGCCGACAAGCTGGGGCACACTACACAAGCGAACGGGACATTCTTAAATTGGTGCGATCTCTATTTCTCGATGACCTCAAGGCCGAATTTGAGAAAGTGAAATCGAACAAGAACCGACTTCGAGCCTTTCACGATAAACTCGGAAGTCTTACCTTTTTCGATCCGGCTTGCGGTTGCGGGAACTTCTTGGTTGTGACCTATCGAGAGTTACGGCTTTTGGAATTGGAAGTTCTGAAACTTCTTTTGGAGGAAGACCGGAAACGAGGCCAAAGAGCTTTTGACCTGAGCCTACTTTCGCGTGTTGATGTTGATTCAATGCACGGGATTGAGATAAACGAATTTCCCGCACGGATTGCAGAGGTTGCCCTTTGGCTTGTCGATCACCAAATGAACCTAACATTCTCGAAAGAGTTTGGGGAATACTTCGTTCGCTTACCCCTCAAGAAATCGGCAAAGATCGTTCACGGGAACGCACTACGGCTTGACTGGAAAGAAGTGATTCCCCCTGAACGATGTTCCTACATTCTTGGGAATCCCCCGTTTGTAGGGGCAAAAATGCAAAGCACGGAACAACGGGCAGATATGGCGATAGTAACCGAGAAGGTTCAGAACGCTGGCTTGTTGGACTTCGTTACGGGTTGGTATTTGAAAGCTGCTAACTTCGTGAAGGGAACACAAACACCCGTTGCGTTTGTCTCGACGAATAGCATTTCACAAGGGGAGCAAGTTGGGGTTCTTTGGAGCGAGCTTTTCAAAAGAGGAATGCAAATTCACTTTGGGCATCGAACCTTTTCTTGGCAATCCGAAGCAAGAGGAAAGGCACACGTTCACGTTGTTATTATCGGGTTTGGCCCGATGGATATTCCAAACAAGCGAATTTATGACTACGAAACCGATGAGGATAACCCAACGATCACAACCGCGAAGAACATTTCCCCTTACTTGGTCGAAGGCCCCAATACGTTGATATTGAATCGAACAAAGCCGATATGCCAAGTTCCAGAAATTTCCTTTGGTAACCAACCGATTGATGGGGGGAATCTGATTTTGGAGGATGACGAAAAAATAGCTTTGTTGAAAGAATATCCTATCGCTGAAAAATGGGTTCGCTTGTATCTTGGTTCAAGAGAATTTATCAACGGGCAAACTCGATGGTGTTTATGGTTGTTAGATGCCGACCCCTCAGAACTGAAATTAGTCCCACCGATCTTAGAACGCATCGAGCTTGTGAAAAAGATGCGAGAAGAAAGCGACCGAAAAGAAACCAACAAACTTGCATCAACGCCGACAATCTTTGCTTTTATTAGTCACCAAGAATCTCAGTATCTGATAATTCCCTCCGTGTCTTCCGAACGTCGAAAATATATCCCGATGGGATTTTTGGAACCTTCGATTATTCCAAGCAACCTTTGTCTAGCGGTCTACAACGCCCAAAAATTCCATTTTGGGATTCTGTCTTCTTCGATTCACATGGCTTGGGTGAAACAAGTTTGCGGAAGGATGAAATCCGATTATCGATATTCCAACAAACTGGTTTACAATAATTTCGCTTGGCCCGAATCCCCAACCGACAAGCAAAAAGCCAACGTAGAGGCGAAGGCCCAAGCGGTGTTAGACGCACGGGCAGAACATCCCAATTCCAGTTTGGCCGATCTCTACGACCCGTTGACGATGCCCCCGAACCTCTCGAAGGCCCATAACGAATTAGACCGAGCCGTAGAACTTTGCTATCGTCCAAAGGCATTCACAAGCGACCGCGAACGGGTTGAATTTCTCTTCGAACTTTACGAAAAAATAACAAGCCCACTAACTGCCCAAATAGAGGCTGAAACCAAACCCAAACGAACCCGAAGACTAAAGGCCGACCCAACCACCCAACCGCCCAACCACCCAACCGACGAAACACCGACATAAGGCCACACATCCGGCAATTCTTTTGCATCTTGCGCAACGTGAATAACTCAACCTTTGCCACAAAACTTGTTTCCGTCTCGTCACCAAAACCCCCGATTCACGAAAACCCAAACTTGTGTTTGTCGCAACACTCTCAAGAGCGCCCAACGGGTTCAAGAAACTCTGGTTAGAAACCTCTCATAAATATAGAAATCTGCGATAATTTACGGGAAATTCTGCAAGCCGATCTCTTCAAAATCTACCCTTATTTACTCTTCATTTCAAACCCTGAAAGTAGCTTGCGGTAAGTTGCTAAGATACTGCCCAAATGTAGCGGTTACGATCTTGGGACGTTTTCGGGCAAACCGTTCTCACTTCGATGAACGGAGCCAAAACGAATGGAAAAAATGAGATGCAAAACTCACAAACCAAACTGGCCCTTCGACCGCGTGAAGCTGCCAAAATGCTTTCGATCTCGGAACGCACGCTTTGGGCATTAACCAAGCAAGGGCGCATTCCGTGTGTGAAATTGGGTGAGGGAAGAACCTCTGCGGTTCTATACCCTGTGTCATCCCTTGAGGAGTTTCTTTCTCAAGGGATGACACAACTCAAAGAGCAAACAGAACCCGATCCGATGCCCCAAGAAGCAACCCCTCAAACCTTGAACGTGGAGGGCAAATAATGCGACCTATCGAAACGGTTGTTGCTGCCCTTCGAGAGCATGGCAAGAACCCCAGACAATCGGGCAAAGGTTGGAGCGCCCTTTGCCCTGCCCATGACGACCACAACCCAAGTTTGAGCATCAACGAGGGTGACGACGGAAGAGTATTATTCAAATGCTTTTCCCAGAATTGCTCTGCTAACAACATCGCCAACGCTATCGGATTGAGGATGAGCGATTTATTTTGCACTTCAACTCGAACACCGTCACATAAACCCGAACAAAGGAGGAAAACCAAAACTGTGAAAACTTATTCAACCCCCGAAGAAGGCTTAGTATATCTTCGGGCAACATTAGGTGAGCCAACTCACCCCCGTTGGACTTACTTTGATTCTCAAGGAACTATCTTGGGATACGTCTACCGTTTCTCAATTATTTCAAATGGCAAACCGGAAAAGCCATATCAACCTCTGACTCTTACCCCTAACGGTTGGGTAATTCAAGGAATTGAATCACCGCGACCGTTATTTAATCTGCCAAAAATCCTGAATCACAACGGCCTTGTGTTATTTTTTGAGGGGGAAAAATGTTGTGACTTGGCAACCGAGTTGGGATATGTTTCAACTACAACCTACGGAGGTTCAAACGCACCACACCTTACAGATTTATCCTTTCTCGATGGAAAGGAAATCTGGTTGTTTCCTGACAACGACAAACCCGGAAAGGACTACGCAAAAAAGTTGCTTCAACTGTTCGGGCAATTAAACAATAAACCCAAAGTGAAAATTGTCGAGCTTCCCAACTTGCCCCCAAAAGGTGACATCGAACAATTTCTTGAGCAACGCAAAGGCCACACCCGCCAAGCTATCGCCGACGAAATTCAGGCTTTGGCATCGAAGGTAAAGTTTCACGAATGGACAAAGGAAAAGAAGAAACCTGAACCAGAAGAGGAAGAGACCCTTCAACTTATCTGGGGTTCTGAAATAAAGATGGAGCCGACGAAATGGCTTTGGCCCCGTTGTATCCCCTTTGGAAGTCTGACCCTTCTTTCCGGCTTGCCGGGAACCGGAAAATCTCAAGTCGCTGCTTTTCTGGCATCTGTTGTGTCAACTGGTGGAACCCTTCCCGATGGTTCGACTTGCCCCGCAAGCAAGGCTTTGTATTGCTCTGCAGAGGATGCCCCCGCTAAAACGCTGCTCCCCCGTTTTGTTGCGAACAACGCATGTTCGGCAAAAATCGGTTTTCCAAAGGGGGTTGTAAAGAAAAGCACAGAACCGGAATCCGAAGGGGAAACTAAACCCGAAAAAGAACGAAGTTGGAACCTTCTTGATACGTCCCTTTTGGAAAAATGCCTTAACGCTAATCCCGAAATTCGCTTTGTTGTGATTGACCCGATTGGGAGCTACGTTGGTGGTTCAACCGACACCTACCGAGATAACGAAGTGCGACACGTTCTTAACCCTCTCAAGGAACTGGCAGAGAAAAGAGAGCTTGCCGTGATTCTGATTTGTCATCTCGGAAAATCCAAACACTTGACGGCTGACCAAAACATTTTGGGAAGCACTGCCTTTTCTGGGTTGGCGCGAGTTTCGCTGCACGTCCAACCTGACCCGAAAAACGAAGGGAGTAGTTTATTGCTTCCGGGCAAAAACAATCTCTCTCCACAATCCCCCGGCTGGCGTTTCTCTCTGGAAAGTGTTGAACTTACGAACGAGAAAGGAGAACTTATCGAAACCTCAAAAGTTTGTTGGAGCGATGAACCCGTTGAAGGGGTGAACGCCAACACCGCCTATCAAGGTGAACTGAGCGAAGGTAAGAAACGTGGCCCCGAACCCCGCAAGCTCCAAGAGGCCAAGCAATTCCTGACCGAGTTTCTGGCAGACGGCGCAAGATACAAATTCATGCTTGACGAAGAAATCCGTAGGCGTGGAATCAGCGAAGCGACCCTGAAACGCGCCAAAGAAAATCTGGGTGTTTTGTCCTACCGATCAAAGGGAGGGCTTTTTTGTTGGTCGTTTGTAAATCAGAGCGAACCGCAAAACGAATTTGAAGGTTGCCCCGTCGCGTGGCTGCAAAATCCACATACCTTACGAATCGAACTGAAGGACAGCGACGAATACCAAAAGGCCCAGACATGGCTTCTTGACCGAATGGCCCAAACGGAAGAACCTCAAATGCAAAGCGAGCTTGCTTGGAAAGCAAACTATGAAGCTATTTCCTACGATGCCCTTTTGCAAGCTGCCCGAAACTTGGGAACGCGATTCACGGATCAAGATGGGGTTTGGTTTTGGGCGCTTCCTTGTGTGCAAAAGAAACTTGAGCAACCAAACCCCATAGAAACGCAAATGACAGAAAATAAGGGACTTACGCAAGAGGTTCAAGAAAAAGGAAACTTGAGCTACCTGAACGATACCCAAGTTTCCCCGCCAACGGAAAACGGTTGCCTACCCAACTGCCAAGAAGAACAAGCAACCGAAACCGATGACAACCTAAGCCCTTTCGTTGGTCGAAATCTCTTTGAAGAGTATCCCGATCAGCGATTACCCGATTAACCAATAAAATTGACCTTGAAGGAGGTTTGAAGCTATGGCAAGTATAACAGAAATTTCCCCCACTGACCGCCGGATTCAATTTACCGACGGAGAAGGGAAACGACGCACGATCTACTTTGGAAAGACTCCAAAGAAAGCCCTTGATTCGATTCTTGTTCACGTTGAAGCCCTCAACGCTGCCAAGATCAATTCGCAACCCGTCCGACGGGAAACCGCCGTTTGGTTGGAAGACGTTTCCGCTAAGGTCAAAGGCAAGCTGGTCAAGGCCGACCTGATTGAAGCGGAAGAATCAAAAAGCAACATGACCCTAAACGACCTTCTCGAAGAATACTTCAAACGTCCTGACGTGAAGGAATCGAGCCGGAAAGTTTGGGGCAATGCCCGATTATCCCTTTTCGGGTTTTTCAAGCCGGATCGTTTGTTGACTTCGATCACCCCCGCCGATGCCAAAGACTTCGAGCGATGGCTAACGACACCCGCAAGCCGTACCATGCGTTACGATGGAGTAGAGAAGGGGAAACCCCTTGCGTTCAATACCCGTCGCAAACGCTGCCAAGTTATCCGGCAATTCTTCGAGGAAGCGGTTCAACGTGAGTACATCCCGTCGAATCCTTTCCAAAAGATCAAAGGATCGTTAATCAAAAACCCGATTCGTCAACAATTCGTAAGCCGTGAAGAAACAACCCGCCTTCTCGAAGTGTGTTCAAATTCCCAATGGCGTTTGCTTGTGGCCCTTGCACGTTATGGAGCTTTACGTTGCCCCTCTGAAAGCCATGCCCTCACTTGGGGAGATATTGATTGGGAGAAAAAAAGAATCCGCGTTCCTTCCCCTAAAACCGCCGACACAGGTAAACCCTTTCGAGAGATACCCATCTTCCCCGAACTGGCCCCGTATCTCGAAGCTGCTTTCGACGAATGCCCCGTTGGGGAAACCCGTTGCCTTTGGGGAATGGGTGACACCAACCCCGGAACCCATCTTCGGAGGTTGGTAGTAAAAGCTGGCTTGACCCGTTGGCCCAAGATTCTCCATCAACTGCGAGCATCACGGGCAACGGAGTTGGCAACCGAGTTTCCCGCCCATGTTGCTACGGCTTGGTGTGGGCATTCCAAAGAGATTGCCGAAAAGCATTATTGGACGGTAACAGAAAAGGATTTTGAGAAGGCTTTAGGGGAAGAAAAAGGCAACGCAAAATCCAACGCACCGACCCCCGAAAATGCAACGCAAAAGGCAACGATGCAACCTTCCGCAACCATTCGAGATGTTCCGACGAGTGATTTGCAACCCTTTCAAGATGAAGAGGTTAGGCGACAGGTTGCGGAAAAATGCGAACATTCTTATGAATGTTTTAGTGGACGTAACAGGACTTGAACCTGTGACCCCTAGTGTGTCATACTAGTACTCTAGCCAGCTGAGCTATACGTCCTTATTCGACTATTTACTAATTTAGCAACCTTGTTTCGGTTGACAAGAGGACAGCTTTCACATTCTGGAGGTTCGCGGGGGTTTGTGGGAAAAAAGAATCTTGTGCCCCTAAATTCGGAAGGTGTTGGCGATGTTGTCGAAGATCGGGCGGGCTTTCTCGAAATCGTCGGCTGTCGTGGTGAAGACAATGTTGTAGAGATACTTTTGACGAGCATCGATCACCAGTGTTTGGTACGAGTAGACCTGCACTTGCGTAAAACTCGGAAGGGCAAAGGTCATTCCAAAACGGACGGCTTGCAACCCTTGAAAGATAACCATCTCTTGGAACATGAGTTGGGCGTTGGCAGCACTGTCGAGATTGAATTGCACACACCCTTGATAGGCTTGTTCCAAAGAACCCACCTCACCTGAAATCTCACCAATCACGACCATCAAATTGCGAGCAAATCCTCCTTCGCCAATCTGGGTCACATCTGCGACGGTCCCGTATTGAATTTTCTCAGGCAATCGCGAGAACTTCCATTCCTTCGGGTAGCAGAAACCAAATGTTAAATTGGGGATCGACGAAATCTCGGCCGTGTACCCCTGCGGAATGTGGAAGTTGACCAGCAAGTTTTGTTGTGTCTCTTGCTCGATCAAGTCACGATATTTGGCGATCCGTTGGGCAGGTGAGAGCTTTTTGAGATCGTCGGCATTTGTTGGAGGACGATTGCCCGAAAGTGCTTCCGGTCGCAAAAACGCCAACCCTGCAACAATCCCGATCAAGACTAACATAATCAGAATCATTCCAATAATCAGATAGGTTCGGTCACTCCCGCTACTCAAACTGGCGATAATCCCAAACACCACTTCGACTATCAGTACAATCAGGGTGAAAAAGCCTAACGGTGTTTTGACCTTGTCGATAATCTCGCTACGCGAGGATTCCGCCGGTTTTTTCTCTTCGCTCATGGGAAGGCTTCCTTTATTCGGATAATTTCGATACTCTTACCCCAAACTTCCCCTTTCCGCAAGATAAACAACTGAAGGTGATACACATGGCTTTCCGTTATGCTGTCCTATTCGTCGCATTGTTTGCGGTAACTCCGTTGCACGCTGCCGAACCAAGTAAACTCCCAAACATCATTTTTATCCTCGCGGACGATCTGGGTTATGGCGACCTCGGTTGCTTTGGTCAAACGAAAATCAAAACGCCGAACCTCGATCAGCTTGCCAAAGAAGGTGTGAGATTCACACAGTCTTACGCCGGTTCTACCGTGTGCGCGCCGAGCCGTTGTGCCTTGATGACAGGCTTACACACGGGGCATTGTCGCACACGGGGGAATGGCGGTACTCCCAAAGGGAATGTGCCACTTGCTCCCGACGATCTCTGCGTTGCCGAGGTTCTGAAAAAGGCAGGCTATCGCACAGGGCTTATCGGTAAATGGGGACTTGGCGAAGAAGAAAGTACAGGTATCCCGACGAAAAAAGGCTTCGACTTTTTCTACGGCTACTTGAACCAAACCCACGCCCATAACTACTACCCCGATTTCCTGTGGCGTAACGAGACCAAAGAGAAAATCGATAATCTCCAATCGAAAGATGTCGGCGTTGCAGAAAAGTTCAACGTCTACGCTCCCGATCTGTTCTTGAAAGAGGGGTTGCATTTCCTCAAAGAGAATAAGGATAAGCCGTTCTTTTTGTATTATGCGACCGTTGCCCCACACGCCAACAACGAGAAAACAAAGGCTAAAGGCAACGGAAACGAAGTCCCGTCGGACGAACCCTACACCAAAGAAACGTGGCCCCAACCCGAAAAAGATAAGGCTGCCATGATTACGCGAATGGATGCCGACATTGGCAAACTTTTGGCAAAACTCAAGGAGTTGGGCATTGAGAAAAATACGCTGGTGATCTTTTCGAGCGACAACGGACCACACCAAGAAGGGGGAAACAAAGCTCCGTTCTTCAACAGTTCGGGGCCGTTCAAAGGGGTTAAACGAGCGATGACCGATGGCGGTATCCGTGTCCCGACGATCATGCGTTGGCCCGATGCAATTAAACCTAACACAACTTCGGAACATGTTTGGGCTTTCTGGGATTTTCTCCCGACCGTGTGCGAGATTGTCGGTACGCCCATTCCCAAAGGTCTCGATGGGATTTCGATTTTGCCGACACTCACAGGAAAGGGGGAACAAGCCAAGCATGAGTTTCTCTACTGGGAGTTTCACGAAGGGGGGAGCAAACAAGCTGTCCGCTACGGGGATTACAAAGCCATACGCCCGACCCTCAACGCACCCCTTGAGCTTTACAACGTCGTGAAAGACCAAAGCGAATCGACGAACATTGCCAAAGATAACCCGAAGCTCGTCGAGAAAATCGAAGTGTATCTCAAGACGGCTCGCACGGAATCGAAAGAGTTTCCTTTGCGAGAACCAAAAAAGAAATAGGATTTCGGGACTGTTCCTGTCAAAAGCCTACCTATCTTAACTCTTTGGAACCGAAACCATCGACCTTATTTCGTGACGGGGAGTAGTCTAAGGTCGGTCAAATTGTTTTTCTTGTGAGTTACACAATCTTGCAGATTGCAAGCTAAACTAATTGGGAGGAACCCATGCGATACTTCACGATATTAACCGTATTTTTGACCCTCTCCGCTTTCTTAAGTGCCGAGGATAAAGCCGATCCCAAATTGGATAAAGCGCTCATCGATTCGCTACGCCTTGTGCATGATCGTGGGGGGGACCTTTACAACGCAGGGGACTATGCTGCGGGTTATCGCATGTACCAAGGCGGCTTAGTCGTCGCCAAAGGTCTGATGAGCCATCGACCGGGATTGGCACGAATGATTGACGACGGGCTAGAGGCTGCCGATAAGCAAGCCACCACCGCAAAACGTGCCTTTCAACTGCACGAGTTAATCGAAAAGGTCCGCACCGAATTACAATCGGCAGGCCCCGCACCCGTTCCCGAATTACCCGGTAAGAAAGGCGAAACCCCTAAGAAGCCCGACGACAAGGACAAAGAAAAAGATAAGGACAAAGAAAAAGGGAAGGAAAAACCAACCGGAGAATATCTCACGGTTCCCCCACGCGATGTAACCCCAAAGAAAAACGATAATCCACCCGGTAAAATCGGCGAGATCGAATCAGGGGTGATCGGACGGGTGATCGTGGCAGGCAAGTTTTCAAAGGGGGTCGATGTCACGTTCCACGCACTCAAAGGCGAGAAACTCTACACCGCCACATCGGGACCAGAAGGGGTCTTCACGATAAGTAACCTTCCTATCGGGATGTACAAAATCACCTTGAAAGCAACACCGGAAAGCAAAGCGAAAATTGCACCGGCATACGAAAAAATCGACACCACCAGCTTGCGATTCGAGCTTGAAAAACCGGGCGAAAAATTCGACATACTTCTGGAGTAAAACTCCCCCTACACATCACTTAGGTGAATCGGCTAATAACTTCTTGGCTCCGTCGATGACCTTGCCGAGATCGCCCGATTCGTTGGCGTAGAGTTCGCCTATCTCTCGTAGCACAAAACGGGCATTGCGGCGGGTGGCAAGTTCGGCTTCGGTGTCCTTGCTGGGAAGCCGTTGAGCTTCGATCAAATCAGTCACGATCTTCAGACGTTCGGCAGAATCGGGGGCGTTTTTCTTACCAAGCAAATCTTTGGCCCGTGATGCAGCAAGAAGTTTGTAGCTTCGGCGTTCGAGGTCGCTCTTGGTCTGGTCACGCAGACGGGTCCAACGCTCGAAAGCCCGTGCAAAATCCCCGTACTCTTCAAAGCGAAGGGCATCGGCTGCTTGTTTCTCGAAGTCGTCGGCAAAGGTATTTTCACGATCCCCAAGCCGGGCATCTTTGCGTTTTTGGGTAACCGTTTCGGGTATCTTTTTCGTGGCGCTGGTTATCTCGGCTTGGTGCTTGTCGGCGATCCATCCCCAGACGGCCTTATCGGTGTTCGGGTCGCTCGAAAGGGTCGCAAGTTCCTTCCAATAAGTGAGGGCTGCTGCGGTATCGCCATCATCTTCGGCAGCAAAAGCTAACATCGTTTTGCGATAGGCTTCGGGTTCATCCCCTTCGCCGGCTTTCGCTCGCAAGGTCTCTTTGCTGTAGCGGTTCATCAAGACACGCTCTTTCTCAGACGCCAGCACATCCCGTTGAATCGACTTCACTTTCGAGGTAGTCTCGTCTTCTTTTTTCCCGTAGGTGTCGAGATATTTTTTGATCTGTTCGAGTTTGGCATCGTTATCTTTAGCCCCTTCGATCCGTGCCAGCATCACTGTTTGCGATGGCGGACGAATGGCGAATTCCCAAAGCACAAACCCGAACGCTCCGAGAAAAAGGACGCACGCCAGAATGACGAACCACCCCTTCGAGTAGAAGGTTTGTTTTTTCTTTTTGAGCTTCTTGCGTTTTTTACCCGCTCGAATGGCCTGTGCTGCGGTCCGGTCGCCTGCATTCGGATCGTTACTGTTTACTGGTCGGTCGATAGCCCTTGCATTGGCAGCATCAACACCAGCACTGCGTTGGGTGTTGACCTTCTCGGCAATTTCTTCCAAAGATCGTCCGACAGTCTCGGCATCGAGTGGGCGACGATCCGGCGTCTTTTCCATCAGTTGACAGACAAGGGTATCGAGCCAGATTGGAATATCGGGATTCACTTTCGCAGGCCGGACAAACTTCCCGTTGACGTGCATCAAAAACATATCAACAGGCGATTCGGCGTTAAAGGGTTTAACACCCGTCAGCAATTCGTAAAACACAATCCCTAACGAATAAAGGTCGCTGCGACCGGTGAGACTTTTTTCGCCCCGACATTGTTCCGGGGACATATACGCTGCGGTGCCGATGGTATTATTCGCACCCGTTAGGGCGGTTACGTCAACGTCTTTGGCAATCCCGAAGTCGGTGAGTTTCAGTATCCCCTCTTCGGTGAGCATCAGGTTCGAGGGTTTGAGGTCGCGGTGAATGATTCCCTTTTCGTGAGCATGTTGCAGGGCGGCGCAAAGTTGTTTGCCGTACTCGACAACCTCTTCCCAAGATAATCGACGATTGAGAATCACACGATCAAGCGATTTTCCTTCAACATATTCCATCGCAAAGAAGGGGGTATCCCGATAACGACCCGATGCCAAAAGCCGAACGATGTTTGGGTGCTTGAGTTGCTTGAGGATATTTGCTTCGCGGTCGAAACGGGCAAGGGCCGATTCGTTCCCCGAAAGGGCAAAGGAAATGACCTTGAGGGCAACCACGCGGTCGCTGTGACCTTCGCGGATCATCTTGGCACGGTAGACGGTCCCCATCGCACCGGAACCGAGTTCCTTCTCGATAGTAAACGGTCCGATAGTTTGACCAATCAGCATGGCAATTGTGGTTAGAGGACAAGGACAAAAAGCTGGGGCCAAAGACCCCGGCTAAGGCAAAGCTCCGTTGGGGCAAAAACCAAACCTCACGAGGCTTTCTCTTAGACGGGGTCTGCGGTCTTTGGTTCCTTCCCCGTTCTACGACAAGTGTTTGTCGCGAAGTTCATGGAACTTATCAAAAGCAGGTCGGAAACGTCCTTCGGGGCTAAGTAACCCCCCGTGAGGGACGCGATGAGGCTCTTGGTCGGAGAGGTGATCCCAGAAAACACCCGTTACATAAGACTTTGCAAGCACAAGGTTTGCGAACGCTCCTGCCCATTCGGCCTGAGCTTCATCACTAAAACCTTGCCACGACCCGCCTACCCCAAACTCAGCGGGATCGGCAAGGGGATCGGCTAACTTTGATGCCGGATAGCCGAGGGTAACGTGCAAAGGTGACCCCAACAGGCCAAAGAAATCTAACATTCGCGACGTTTCCAGAAGGTCACGAACGTAATTCCCACGCGGCCCACTTCCCATAATGAGTTCGAGTTCAAGCCCTGCAAACGGCATATTCGCACGCAACAGGGTATCCGCCAACACAAACGGGGAATACTCGAAGGCACTGGTTGTTAGGTAATCGCCCCAGGGTTGCGAAAGGCCCAAATAAATCTCTAAGTTGGCATCGACCTGCCAAGCTGCATCGGCAACCGAAGCCGTGAGCCGAATGGCTTCTTCTTCGGCAAGGTGCAAATCGAAGTTCCCGCCCGAACCAATAGAGACCGTCCAGCGAGCGATCTTCCCACGATAACGGGTAATCACGGTATCGACATAATCGCACAACAGGCTACGCAAGGTTACGGGGTCGTTGCTGGCGGTGTCTAACACCCATTTGGGTAACCCATGACGCGAAAGGTCTAATAACGGTCCTGCGGTCACGGGGAGATCGTTACTTCGTGCCCATTCGATAAGCTCGTCGGCTTTGCTCCAATCGTAGTTCCCTTCTGTCGGTTCAATATCACGCCACGACAACCTCGCACACACAGCGTTGAAGGCCATGCGGTAAACTTCTCGCAAGTGTTCCGGCGGAACTTGAAGGAGCTTGCAACCCAAAAAGGTATCGAACTTGGGTAGGCGGGCATGCCTCATCGAGTAGACTTGGCTTGTGTAACGAGCAACCAGAAAATCGGCGGCTTTGAAGGCCAAAACAAGCCCTTCGCGTGCAGCAAGGTCGGCCTTTGTTGGTTCGTCGTGAACGTCAAGAATCGCTTGGCCGAGAAAGTGCGTCGATTGCTTAATCAGTTGTTCGAGTTCGGGTGATTGGTACAAGCCACCCATTTGCCAGTCGGCGTATTGATTGCGAACTTGATTGAGCTTACCGCGAAGAAGTTCGACGCTGAGATCATACGTTTTTGCCCGTTCCATCAGCGATGCTGTGCAGGTGAAAAACTCGCCCACACCCGGTATATGGAAGGGAAAATACGCCGATCCACTATCGTTCATTTCCCGTTCGAGGTGAATGGTATCGCCTCGCAGATTCGTGCGAGTGGGAAGGGGTGTGCGATCCTGTCCGGTGACGTATCCCCGCAGGAAGTCATCCCGAAAGTTCACATCGTAATCCGCCGGTACGCGGAAACGCATTACACCCATACAAAGAATCCAACCTGACCTGAAGGGACACAATAAGAATCGTAAAGAAGAATTTATCCTACGCAAAACAAGAGGGTCGTGTAGCGTTTTTGGTTCTTTTCAGGAACGATCCAAAGAAAAAGCCCCCTCCAAAACCCTCATCTTCCGACCTTTCGCTTTCGGTTACTAGTTTTTTGTCGGTTCCGAAACGGGTTGCGGAAAGCGGAGTTTGCCTTTGATAGGCGGACCGGTCATCTCGTCCCATTGCTTGCGTTGGGTAGGTGTTAGCAACTGAACAATCTGGTCATTAGCACCTTTCCAAACCTGTTCAAAACGGTTTTGTCCTTCGTTTTGTTTTTGTCCTAATAACCGAAGCGAATCTTGGGTTGCTTCCGAGACGATCTTGCGGACTTGGGCTTTCTGGGTTTCGTCTAACCGCAAAGAATCGATCACGATGTTGTTAAAAACTTGTGGGCCGGGGAGTTGCAAAAAGAGTTGCTTTAACCGGCGATGTTGCGTCGTTGTGAGTGTCCCTTCGATTTGCTCTCGGCATTCCTTCGCAATCGTTGCCAGACGGCGTTTGCGATTATCCGAGACGATGGGCGGAACCGATTTTTGATACCCCTTGAGGCGATCCAGAAACGGTTTGAGTTTGGTTGCTTGATCGGGTTGAATGTTCAGGTCGGCGCAGACATCGGCTTGATCGAGAAGCAACGCAGTGTTCACGTCGTTGAGACCGGCAAGTTCTTCCTGCAAGCGGGCAAGGCGTTCCCGACTGGCTTCGAGATCGGCCTTCACTGCGGGATCGTTCCGGTTATCGTCGGTAAGCTCTTGATAGTACGCAACGGCAGCTTCCAAAAGTCTCCGGCGAAGGGCTGCAAGCGGTGGAAAATCCAACAATTCTTCGTCGCTGAGTTCAACGAACAAATCTACGGCCCGTTTGGTTCGCCGGTAGTTTTCATAGGCTTCGTCGGCCCGTTGACGTTCGCGTTCCTCGGCTTTTTTCGTGAGTTCGTTGGCTTTCACCGTTTTGTTATGCTCTAACGAAATAACCGCCGTCGAAATGGCAAAACCAATAGTTAGCACCAACAGCACCGCAACACCCACAACGGTTGCCAACCGATGCCGACGAATCCATTTTGCGATGAGATCGAGAGGGGAAGGGCGGCGTGCTAAGATTGGGCGATCTTCCAAGAATCGTTGCAGATCATCGGCAAATTCGCGTGCAGAGGCGTACCGATCCAAAGGTGATTTTGCGAGGGCTTTGATCAAGATCGTTTCGAGTTCGATTGGTATCGATTTATCGACTTGCCGAGGCGAGCGGGGGTCTTCGTCGGCTAATCGTCGCAACAGGGTTTGACGATCCTCATCGGCAAACGGTGGAACGAGCGTGAGTAACTCATAGAGGGTCGCCCCAAGAGAATAAATATCGGTTCGGTGATCGACCAACCCCGGTTTGCCGAGGGCTTGTTCGGGACTCATATATCGAATTGTCCCAACAAGCTCACCCGTTGCGGTCAATCCCGTATCGCTGCGAATCAGGGCTAATCCAAAATCGGCAACCCAAAGACGCCCCATCGAATCGAGAAGTAAATTCGCGGGTTTAATATCCCGATGCACGATACCCGCTTGATGAGCATATTCCAACGCATCGGCAGCCTGACAGGTCAACTCGGCCATGCGTCGAAAGTAGTCCCGTCGCCGGGTCGTATGTTCCGAAGTAATGGGCGTGGAAGGTGTCCCATGCACGTCTATCCGAGTGGTCTTGACGACCTGTGTGGGAATCGGGTGACCTTCTCGAAGTTCGCTCAAAAGTTGGGCCAAGCTCTGACCTTCGATAAATTGCATTGCGTAAAAGTGTATCCCGTTCTCGGCACCCACCGCATGAACGGGAACGATATTGCTATGATGCAACTGGGCCGCCGCTTGAGCTTCGTTGCGGAATCGCTGCAAGTGGCGAGGGTCAATCGCTGCGGCAAAAGGAAGAATCTTGAGGGCAACTTTGCGACGCAGGGAGAGTTGCTCGGCTTCGTACACGACCCCCATTCCGCCCCGTCCCACTTCGCGGACAAGGCGAAAATCACCTATTCGACCCAGAGGGGGCACTCCGGTGTTTTCAGGTGAGCGGGGGGATTTTTTGGGGAGCGTGGCATCGAGATCGTGGTTACTTTTCCAAGCCGAACTTTTCCAAGCCGAACTTTCCGAAACCGCCGCACGAATCGGGGCTGCAATACGGTCTACTTGGTCGCGTGTGGCGAAGAACTCGCGGAGATCGCCGGCAAATTCAGGATGTGTGCGGAGTAACTCATCGCGGTTCGGGCGTTCCCCACGTTCGGCGGCTTCGACGTAGTCCAAAAGAATCTGGTTGAACCGATCTTCACGATCTGCTTGAGAGGTCGTTTTCTCCATTGGTCTCACCCTCGTTGAGAAGTTCACGCAATCGCTGCAACCCGCGAAAAATCAACCCCATCGCCGCCGCACGGCTTCGCCCCATAAGCTCACCCACTTCAGCGACCGTATGCCCTTTCAAGTGATGCAACTCGACGGCTTCGTGTTGATCGTCGGGAAGCTGGGCGAGTGCCACTGCAAGGCGAATGAGTTGTTCGTGCTTCGATGCCCTTTGACTCGGCGACGATTGCTCGACCGCTAACCATTGTTCGACACGCGAAGAGGATGCTTCTAGGCCATGTTCCAACGACCATTCCCGACCGACATCGCGTGCCCCTGTCCCAAACGACCGCAACGCCCCTGCAAGGACATTGGTCAGAATCACCCGTAACCAGCCAATCCATTCTTCTTCGGTCTCTCCTCGAAACTGATCGCGTTTGGCATGGGCTTGTAAAACGGTCTGCTGCACCACGTCGGAAGCATCGAGCTTACTCCGAATCTGCGGTGAAAGGTGCAACCTCGCCAACAGCCGAAGATACTCGATGTAAGCCTCAATGGAGTGATGTTCCAGTTCCAAGAAAGCCCTCCTATCAGAAGAGATGCGAACGCCCGAAGGATGAAGCGCGGGTTGCAAAGAAAATTATACGTCTGGAAAAGAGGAACAAGAAAATGTGAGAAAAGCTCTATCCCAAAGTCCTAGCGTTTGGTTCGTTCGACCGAGAGGTAAGGGGAGGCGAGAGTTGGTGTTTTCACAACCGTACCCGAAAGAGTTACTTTATCTCGCAGGCTGGCAAGGTCGGCGAGATTAACGCCTTTTTGCGGGATTGCATAGATAATCACATACCCCCTATCGTCGATGAGTTTATAGGCTTGGACCCCTTCGATATAAAGGTTATCGACAATCCGTAAGTAACCCGGCCCATATGATGCTACCTTTGGTTCGGGGACTTTCTGGGTACTTCCTTCGAGAGGCTTTCCAGAGACGGAACCCGAAATTGGCGTAGCTTCGACGGGTGGTTTGGGACGTGTCGCTTCACGGGCTTTGGTTTGGTTTTGCACAATCCGGTTATAGACAATCGTAAGGGCTTCGCTTTCGGCCGATTGTTTACGCAAATCTTCGTAAATCTGGTTATAGATCGAAAGGGCAAGGCTATGGTCGGAAGCACCTTCTGCACGTTCGGCATCGACGAGGAGCTTGTGGTTGGCAAGCGAGGTCGGCAGACCAGTCTTTTCAACTGGTGTTGGTGGGAGCTTCTCGCCCATTCCACCGACCGAAGGTTTCGAGGCAGTCACAGGGGGTGGAGGAACGGCAGCGATTTTGCGGACAACCGTTTTGGGTACCCAACGGACATCGCCGTCGGGCGGAAGGATCGGATACCACTTGGTCGTCGTGCCACTCTTTTGCATATCGGTGACAGCTTCGCCAACAACTTCGACAACGGTCCCCGCAGGTAAACGGAGCGTGACAACCGGAAGTGGGCGACTGCGAAGGGTTTGACCCGCCCGCACCTCTGTTCCCGATTCGATAGTCACGACGCCGTTAGAACGTCCTTTTTCGCCCGGTTCGAGCTTGCCTAAGTGAATGGCGTGGACAAAGCTCACAATACCTTCGGGTGGTTTAATCGCGAGAAACTCACCTTCAGCCCCAACGACGTGAACCGTATCGCCTTTTTTAAGGGTTCCGGTCGAATCGGCATTCAGGGCAGGGCGAGACCGCATTTCGACTCCATCGATATCAACGGTTCCCACCCATTGATTTCCACTCGCCCAGCAAAAACTCGGCAAACACCCCATCACGGCGGACAGTAATAATAGACGCATGTGCTTTCCCCCAAAACAATCAGTAACCCGTATACCTCCTTCGGAAGAAAGAACAAGGCCGGAATTCGCAAGTAAACGGGTTCCCCAATTTGCCCAAAGGATGGAAACCCTGACGGGTCGGCAAATTATTCTGACAGAAGCGAAAGGGAGTAACGCAAAGGACGCAGAGAAGGCAAAAAGAGTGGAAGACTGGGTTCGCGGGTGGGGTATCGTTGTTGGGGTGTTCCGCAAAATTCACCCCGCCCCCCTCGCCGGACGTTTCACGTCCGTCTTGGGACAGGCGGGGCTACTCATGACGGGCTACCGCCTCAGCATTTTTTGCCTTCCAACTTTTCATCCTGCCTTTATCTGCCTTTTGTCTTCTCCGCTCCTGTGTTCCTCTGAGGTTTATTTCTGGTTTTGCTTTCTCCGTGTTGATATTCATCTGTGGCTACTCTTCTTGTCTTCTTTGCGTCCTCTGCGTTAATGCCTTCTGTTTTTTGTCTTTCCCGAATCCCGACACTCGACTCCCAGCTTTTCCAAATTCCTTCGGAACCCCATTTCTTCATCTGGGTTTAATGTTTAGATATTGGGAGTCGATCACGATGTTACGACCATATATTTACGTTCTGGGCTTTGGGGTGTGCGTGCTTGCTGCCTTTTCCACCCAAGCACAGCCGAAAGCGACGCCCTTGGCCTTTTCTCCTGATGAAAAGGGCTTCGAGAAAAATATCAGCCCATTTTTAACGGCACATTGTACCCGTTGCCACAACGATAAGAAGCAAGAGGGGAAACTTAACCTTGCGAATTTAACAGGGAAGACCTTTGCCGAAAAAGCCAAAATCTGGCAACGTGTCGGCGAGCGTGTTCGCACCGGTGAGATGCCTCCCGAAGGCTCGAAGCGACCTTCTGAACACGATGTGACCAATCTGACCAAATGGCTTGATACTGAGCTTGTGCGAGCGGGTGAAAAGCAGATCAAGAAGGTCAACGAATCGGCTCCGCAGTTTGGGAATAAACTCAATCACGACGATCTTTTTTCCGTGAAAGCCCGCACGATACCCGATGCTCCGCCCCGCTTGTGGCGTATCAGCCCATATATTTACGATCAACACGTTCTCTCTATGGGTTACAAGAATAAATTGCCGAACCCGTTTAGCCTCCCTGCGGGACACGAGTTCAAAGATTACGCTGCCCTCAACGGGATCGACGATCCTACAACCGCCCAGATGATTCGCAACGCCGAAGCGGTCACCACTCAACGACTCAAACTCGGTTCAAAAGAGATCAAAGGGTTACACGAAGGCCCAGCCAATAAGAGCGATCTGGAAAAGTCGATTGTCAAAACCTTCCAAGATGTGCTTCGTCGTTCGCCCACAACTGACGAGACCAAACGATTCCTTGACCTGATGGAAAAGAGCATTGCAGAAGCGGGCAAAGAAGAGGGTATCAAAGCGGGTCTCGCTGCGATTATGCTTCTTCCCGAAGCCTATTACCGTAGTGAAATGGGTGACGGTAAACCCAACGCCGACGGGCTTGTCAAACTCACGCAACGCGAGATTGCTTTTGCTCTTTCGTATGCTCTCGGCGATGCCGTTTTCCAACCAGCCCTTGTTGCTGCGGAGAAAGGTCAACTCGGCACAACCGAGCAAATCGTTAAGATGATCGACCAGATTTATAACGACCAGAAATTCCAGAAGTCACGGATGCCCCGATTCTTCCGCGAATACTTTGGCTATCACCATGCTCCCGATATCTTCAAAGATGCTGCCGAGAATAAAGACCACGAAGCCCGAATTCTGGTCGGCGATACGGATCGCTTAATCGAGCATATTTTGCAGAAAGATAAAGACGTTTTCAAAACCTTGTTGACGACACAAGAAAGTTTTGTTGCTTATTCAATCGACGGCAAAACAAAGAAGGTTGTCCCAAACAAACGAGCCTACACGTCCTACAATCTAACATTAGAGCAATTCAATCCCGAACAACCGATGCAACTCCAGAAGGAACAACGGGCAGGGATTCTGACGCAACCTTCGTGGCTTGTGGCATGGTCTGCCAATACCGAGAATCATGCGATTCTACGAGGTAAATGGATACGGGAACGCCTGCTGGGCGGATATATGCCCGACCTTCCGATTACCGTCGATGCCCAGCTACCGAACGAACCGAAGCAAACCCTGCGCGAGCGTATGGGAGT
>VYLT01000061.1_pt1 | contig 24804 bp, 15 predicted proteins | sample 5114261 | NCBI WGS metagenome assembly VYLT01 (sample SAMN12291815, study PRJNA351875) | freshwater metagenome | isolation source: freshwater lake | place: USA: Michigan, Little Long Lake | collected 2011-07-12 | reverse complement strand
GGGGGTGTTTCTTCCTATCGTTTGGGCGACGTCGAATCGCATCATAGTCCTTTCTAAAAAGCTAAACCAAGCCACATCGGCACGCAACCCTAACCCGACGGCATGCGAGACAGGGCCGAGGGATTTTCCGCCAAGCGAAACATCTCCGATATCGTAGAACGGTGCGATATAGACGTTCTTCATTCGCAAGAATCGGTCGAGTGCTTCGACCTCTGCATTTCTCCAGATTGGCATACGCCACTCGACGCTACCCACCCACGCTGCGCTCCCTTGTCTCTCTGCAAGGTCGTACCCGCGAAAAAGCAAGTTTCCTCCGAGGGGTAGTAGCTTGGCATCCTTCAACGAAGCCCAACCACCGTAGATTCTTGCTGCAAATCGCGTTTGCGAAAACCAGCCGTAACCTTCAGGGGGGGCATGCACAAACGACAGTTGCCCCGTAAGTTGGTGGAAGAAATGATCTTGCCCAAAGACGGGTAAACCTGCTGCATACGAGGCATCGAACCGGAAACCAAATTCGGGGTCCCAAAACGGTGTCAACATATCCAAATGGTAATGCACACCCGTCGTCGTGAGTTGATTGAACTTAAGCGACCCCGGACGATCTACCCGAGGATCAGGGAGGAAGTTCCGTTGCCACGATGCAAAGGTTTCTACATGATGCACCGGCGGTTGATACATGCTCGGCGATTCGGTAAACGTGTATCGTGTGTAAACCGAGGCTTGGTCGAGGTCGGTTCCACTCGAAGTTACTTGAGCAATGCTCTTCTCGAAATGGAAACCCAAATCGGTTTTCTTGAGAGGAAAGTGGGCGAGTAACCCATCGAACCCAACTGCAAAATCGCGTGTATTCGGTCGATAGCCTGCGTACAACCCGCCTTGAAATTCTTCGGTTCGGAAGGTCCCTGCACGAACACCCAATAGAGTCTGACGAGTAAACCAAGGATCGGGCCACGTTGGGCTAAAACCCCACGGACCAAAAATCAAATTCCACCGGTCATACGCCGTCGTAAAACCTGTCTCTTCAAGGAACGAATAGAACGGCGTAAAGCGGAATCGCAGTTGTGGCTTCCAAGAGTTATTATCGGGTTCAGTGTCGGGTAAAACTTGGTCGGGATCGACGGTGATTTGGTCCGGCTGAAAGGGTAAATACACCGTGACGCGGGCCGATTTCGGATCATGCACATCGATCTTCCCAAGAGGGGCATCGAAAGCCCCGCTTCCTGCCTTCGGGTCAATTGGCACACGCACGGGGTAAGTTTTTCCGCCGTCGGAACTGAACGCCAACGTCGTTGCCTCGGTGTATTGTGCCCGTTGCACAAGCTCGACTTCCACACGGTAAAGGGCGTCTGAATTCTCTGTAACTCCCGATTGCGTAACTCTTTTCACGTCGGCACTTTTGAGCGACCAATCGGTCATACCGGTTTCTTGCACCCAGCGTTTGAAAAAGTCGTCCCACGATTTACCCGTAAACTCTTCAAGCTCCTTTTGAAACTCTTGGACGTGGATTACCCGAAAATAATAGCGTTTCTGAATCCTTCGCACGAATTGCAAAAAGGCTTCTTCTCCTAATCGCTCTTCAATAATCCCGATGATCTTACTTCCTCGGTCGTAGGCAGCACTGAACAGGTTCCCGACGTGGCGGTACTTATCCATCTCCTGAACGGCAGGGCCTAAATCGCCATTACGAAGGGTCGAGTAGAACGACGAAAAACGATAATCTTCGCGGTGGATACTCGGCAACCAAAGGAACCCCTTCGGATATTTGAGTAACGGGTTGTTGCGCCCTTGATCTTGATTCAGCAATCGGTGAGCAAAATAGGTCGCAAGAGCTTCGTCCATAAAGGTCTCGCGATACCCGTCTGTCCCGACGACGTTGTACCACCACTGATGACAAACCTCGTGCGTGATGAGATATTCCGAGTACCCTTCTGCAAAATGGGGCATCGCAAAGACGCGCTCGTCAATCATCACCATCCCGCTACACTCGTTCCCGTTCCAACCAAAGTAGCTCTCGGCGATATACAAATCCTTGTACGGGTACGGACCGAACCACTTGGAAAAACCTACGATTGCCTTTGCGGCATTCTTCGCAAGGATATGGGCGTAGTGTTCGTGTTCGGGTAACGCCAAACATCGGACCGTAACATCGCCCGCAGGCTCGGTGTACTCGGCAAACTTGGCCGAAGTGACCAGCGAAAACTCGCGGGCAACTACATCCTCTATTTGTACGGTCTTACGGTCGTCCTGATGCTTGATCGTCTTGGGAGAACCGGTGCAAGCAACCTTATAATCGGCAGGGATATTCAGATAAACCGTGTATCGTGCAGCCTCGTTGTAAAAGGGTTGGTGCCACGGGACAAACGGAGTCGGCGACCATCCTTTTTCGTTATCGTGAAACGCAACAACGGGATGCCAATTACTGAGCATGACCACATCCTTCCACTGCCCCCAGCGTCCTTGACGTTGCGGAAGTTTCAGACGATATTTGAGCGTGAGGTTAATCGTCTCTCCGACCTTCAGGGGTGCGGGGAGATTCACATTCAACGCCGTCGGAAGATCGTGGTAGTAGGAAAACTTCAGGGGTTTCGATTCGGTGTTGGTATCGAGGGTGACCAGTTCTAGCTCAAACGGAATGTCGGTATAAATGGCTTCGTGAGCCGGTATCCGCATGATTTCGAGCATCTTGGCGAGAAAGAGTTTCTTGATCGGGTCGCTGGGCGGAACGTAACGAGAATGGACGTTGAAGACAATTTGCGAAAGGTCTTTCTCGCTCCGATTGGTCCAAGTGACTTTTTGAATCACATCGACCTGTTGTTTTTCGGGATAAAGGTCAACCTCAAGGCGATACTTCGGTAACCATGTCGGGGCGTCCGCAGCCCACAACGAAGAAGGCAACACAAACCAAAGCAGGCCAAGTATAGCAAGATTGCGACACATGAAGACTGGTCCCCATACCCTGAAAGATAGTGGTCTGTCTACCCGAACTGGTGAAAGGTCAGCGACTCTGGGGAATTTGGAGGAGTTTTCTTCCTGAATCGACGAAGTTTATAGATTATGAACAACCCTTCCGAGAATGATTATGAGCGAATTGGTGCTATACTCCCTTTCGGGTTCGACAGCGATAATTACAATCAATCGACCGGATAAACGAAACTCGCTTTGTCGAGAGTTAATTCGCGATTTGACTGAAGCTTTTCACCTTGCCAAAGACGATGAAAAGGTACGGGTAGTTATTCTTACCGGAAATGGGCCGGCCTTTTGTGCAGGGATGGACCTTTCCGAATTACGGGAAACTCTGACTGCCGATGCCGAGATTATCTGGAACGATGCTCTCGCTCTTTCCACCCTGTTTGATTTGATCTACAACTTACCCAAACCGACAATCGCTGTGGTGAATGGTCACGCTGTCGCAGGTGGAGCAGGCTTAATGACCGTGTGCGATTTGGCGGTTTCGGTACCCTCTGCAAAGATGGGGTATCCCGAAGTCCGTTTGGGTTTGGTCGCTGCGATTGTTCTTCCACACCTGATGCGTCATGTGGGGGAACGATTAGCACGGCATTTATTATTAACGGGTGAACTGATCGACGCTACCCAAGCACAAACGGCGGGTTTAATCAACGAAGTGGTTCCCCCCGAACGATTGTTAGAACGGGCGTTAGAATTGGCAAAGTCGTGTGCCGACGGTGGCCCACAAGCCCTAGCTGTTACCAAACAGCTATTGACACAGTACTCGAAGCAGGCAGAATCGGTAGAGGCTGCGGCCCAAGCGAGTGCTGCCCCGCGATTGGGGGAAGAATGTCGTACCGGATTGGAAGCATTTTTCTCGAAAACGCCCGCCCCCTGGATAAGATAAAAAACGACCCATAACCCTTGCGAGGTTTTATGTCCATTTCCCAACTTGAAAAGATGGCAGCCGAGATCGGGATTAAGCCCGATACATCTGCTGTCGAAGCACGTTCGCAAATCCTCAAACAGTTGGCATCGAGCAGTTTCACTCCGTCCGATTCGTGGCGTTGTGTGGCGACCCGTTACGCAGGGGCGTCTCCCAAACGGCTCCCCAGCGAACAAGCCCAAAAGAATCTCGAAGAAAAGGAAGTGAACTCGGCAGTTGAATCCTTCGCAACGCAGTACTTTTTCCTGAACCCCGAAAAACGTCGCAAGCGTTGGGAAGACCTTAACGAGCGTGCCAAACCTTTTGCCCGTATTCGTATGCGGATCGGGATGCTCGAACGCGGATTAGACCTTGAGATTCCCAAAGAATACCAAAACGACCGACAAGAAGCGGTTATGGAATATGTCCGGCAATTGTACCCGCTCAAACACGCAGACCGAATTAAAGCCCGTCCCGATGTTCTTAATTCGCTTCCTCTGAAACGCAACGAGTTGGAAGAGATCATTGCGAACCCTTCTCAAAAGCTGGCGAAGTGGGTAAACCTTGAAGAGGGGTTATTCTTCTTCCCATTTGATGAAGAGATCGACGGCTACCGGTTTGAAGATGCCGAAGCGAATTTCGATCAACCCGAACCGACAGCGGCTCCCCGTTCGGCTCCCCGCCCGAAACGGAAAAAGCGTTCGACCGGTTCGCGTTCTTCCTACGATGACGATTACGACCGAGGTCCACGACGGGCACCTTCTGGTAATAACAACTCGGCAACCGCAGGTATCTTTGGCGGAATTGGGTTTATTGTGATGATCTTGGTTTGCGCCGGCGTACGGATCGGACTTCGCGAGGCTTCTCGACCCAGTAGCACGCCGAGTTACTCAAGCCCGTCCTACGCTCAACCCAACACGAACTTCAACCCGCCGATCTCGAATCCGCCAATCTCGAATCCACCCGTGAGTGGCCTTCCCAAGAACAACATCGGAGGCGGTCCCTCCAACACGAACTTTGGAAATACGGGCGGAGGAATCAACCCACCAATTTTCCCACAACAGCCAATTACTCCACAACAACCGACTTTCCCCATGCAACCGACGTTCCCCATGCAACCGGGGATGGGTGGAATTTCGGGTTTCCCACAACCGGGGCCGGGGGGTACATCGGGTTTCCCCAAGAACAATACGGGCGGAATATCGGGCTTCCCGTCGCAACCCGGAACAGGCGGAATCTCTGGTTTCCCCAAGACCAACACGGGGGGTATTTCGGGCTTCCCATCGCAGCCGGGTCCGGGTGGCATTTCGGGTATCCCAAAGGGGATTCGCGGTTAAATAAAGGTCGCCCAAACGTGATGATATTTTCTTGAGTCTCGCCCTTTTTATGAGCATCGACGAACTGTGTCTGACTATGCCCCTCTCCCCTCTGATCCGGACGATTGGCCAAAAGACCCCTACGAGATTTTAGGGGTTCCTGCCCACGCCGACCCTAAGACGGTCAAACGAGCGTATACCAAGCTCATTCGCCAGTATAAGCCCGAACATGCTCCTAAAGAATTCGGTCTGATCCGCGAGGCTTACGAATCGGCACTGCGGTTTGCCGAGATGTTCGCAGCGTCCGACCCCATTTCCCTTTCGGAACCGGCTCGCGAAAGTTCCGACCCCAGCAACCCTGATGCTCCCCGTGAAAAAAACGCCGAGGACTATTGGGAGCTTGCGGTTCGTGGTCAAGAAGCCGAAGCCTACGCCGGCTTTCAAGAGTTGCTCAAACGCTTTCCGCAACGATTCGATCTGTACGCTCGGTTGTACTGGCTATTGATTCTCGGACCTGATCTGGATTCTCAAAAAGAACCACTCGATTGGTTGATCGAAGGGATGAAAATGGCGGGCTTCCATCCGTCGCTCGTTCAACTGTACGAAAAAGAGATCGAGCAGAACCCCGAAGAGATTAGGAAACGCCGTTCGCGTGACTTGCTCAAGGCAAAAGGTCCGACGGCGAATATGGCGTTGTTCGCACGGGTTCGCTGGCTGGCGTTGTTTGCCCTCGACGAGTGGGAACAAGCAGGTAGCGATTTCCCAAGTCTGAAAGAATCGATCCGCTCGACCGACGATTTTTCGTGGTTACGTTTGATCGTGTTAGGACTCTCTTGGGTCGATTGGGTCTCGCGTGAGAATGCCCCTGCAATGACCTTTCGAGCGAATTGCCGACGAGAACTAAAAGAACTCGATGCCGTCGTGTTGCAAAATCAAGAAATGGTCGAACGTCTCGAACCGCTACACACTTGCGCAACGGCGTATCGAGAAATTCTTCCCGAAGCCCCACACCTGAAATACGTTTTGGAAACCATGCGCCTTTATTGGTGTTCTCAAGATGATCGCTGGATGACCGCCACCGAACGGGCTATGTACACCATTTGCCAAGACCCGTTAAAGGTCTTGGAACAAGTCGATCTCGACAAAGATGCCTACATGCTGATTTTTCGAGCGTTCGATCTTTCACTTCGAGATTATGCAGGGTATAAGAAACTCGAAGATAGCCCGCAGAACCCCGAAGTTTTGTATAAAGTGGTCGGGCATTTAGGCGGGAGATATTCGGCCTATCTGGACTATCGAGCAGCCTTGTTGAATTACCTTTTGACAGAACGGGTCGATCCCGACCAACTCGGCGACCAAAGCTGGGCACCCTTCCACGAAGCCCTCAAAATCGATATTTATCTCCAAGCGGTCTGCCGTGCCCATCGCTTATTGACGATGTAAAAACCTCAAAACCGTGTCGCTTGCTATAAAGGTTCTGTAGCCGAATTGCTTCGGGTTCTCTCCAACATGGGTGGGCATGGTATGACAAGGATTGGAATTGTCGGTATTGGGTTCATGGGGCGTATTCACTTTCTGGCATCGCAAAGTCTTACGAATGCCAAAGTAACGGCGGTGTGCAGTCGCGACGAAACCAAACTTGCTGGCGATTGGTCGAAAACGCGAGGCAATTTCGGACCGGAACCGGGTCACGTTGACCTCAGCGGAATCAAGAAATACCGCGACTTTGCTGCCATGTGCGCCGATCCCGAAATTGACCTCATCGATATTTGCACTGTTACCGATCAGCATGCACCCCTTGCTATCCAAGCTCTGCGGGCGGGTAAACATGTCCTTGTTGAAAAAGCAATCGCCCTCGACCAAGACCAAGCCGACGAAATGGTTGCGGTTGCCAAAGAAAATAAACGTCTTCTGATGGTTGCCCATGTGTTACCGTTCTTTCCTGAATTCCGCTACGCCTACGATGTCGCATCATCGGGAAAGTTTGGCAAGTTCCTCGGTGGAACATTCAAACGAGTGATTTCCAAACCCGATTGGTCTGCGGATATTGGCGATGCTGCCAAGACGGGTGGCCCTGCCGTCGATCTGCATATTCACGACACACACTTTATCGGCCTGATTGCAGGGAAACCACAAGGGGTCTTCTCTACGGGTGTCGTGGAAAAGGGTGTTGTCACCCATGTGAATACGCAATACCTCTACAGGGCTGACGGTCCGAGTGTGACTTGCACAAGCGGGGCATTGGCGATGAACGCACGCCCCTTTGTGCATGGCTACGAACTCTATTTCGAGAAAGCGACCCTCGTCTATGAATCGGGAACCTGCCCCCTGACTCAACTCAATGCCGTCGGGACAAGCGAAGTCGTCCAACTTCCGGTAAGCGGTAATCCTCTCGAAGCGTTCACCATCGAGATTCAAACAGCCGTCGAAAGTATCGCGGAAGGTAAAGCACACGATTTGCTTTCGGGCCAACTCGCACGCGATGCCCTTGTGATGTGCTTCAAAGAAATCGAATCGGTGAAAACCCAAAAGGTCGTCGCACTGGATTAAAGTCGCAGATTTGCCAAAGCGTCTCATTTTCTTGCTTTCCAAACCCGTGTCGGGTTATGCCAGCCAATTCAATTCCCTAGTGGACATATTTTCACCAACTCAGGTTGACAGTGTACATATGTACAATATGTTCCTCAGTATGCCCGGTGAGGATCATACCACATGGTAATGCAACAAACTCGACTTATACCAACAAAGTCACCCCGACCCCGTAATAACGTAAACGCCCCTATTCCTCGACGTAGGGGGTTATGTCCACTCGATGAGGATGCACGTCATCGCGTAACCGAATTCACTCGGTTGGCGAATACCCTTGCACGCACCCATCGCCAGCAAAAGGCTCGCGATGTGCCGATTGAAGAGCTTCAAGCCGAAGCCCTCTACGCACTCAGTTACGCTGCCGGTCGCTTTGACGTCAATCGCGGTGTTCCTTTCGGTGCCTATGCCACGATGGTGATTCGGCACCGGTTGTCGCAGATGGTTGGCGTGTGGCGTCGCTCGCAACGGATTGTCTCGCATCGGTTGTTGAGCGAAGAAGAAGACCGCTACGTTTACGACACACCCGATCCGAACACGGTCGAAGTCGATGAAGAAATCACCTCGAACGAACTTTTGGTTCTGGTGAAGAGCAACCTTCCTTCGCGTTGGTTCGAGATTCTTCGTCAGTATTATGCCGATGGTTTGACCTTACAAGAGATCGGCCAAAACGAATCGGTCAGCAAACAACGGGTCCGCCAACTGATCGAAAAAGCAATCAAACGTGCCAGAAGAAAAGTCCCCTCTGGATTGGAGTAGAACGAAACCGATGCCTGAGTCCTGATTCCTGATTCACTTTCAACTCTCCTCTCTCCATTCTGCACTCTTGCTGAACTCACATTCCCTTTTTGGCGTAGGAAAATCAGATGCCCCCTTCCTTACGGGTTATGGAAAAGTAAAACAATCTTTATTGAACCGTCGAATGACCTTTGCTTTCCTTGTTGTGAACCTCAGAGCAACCAAACTATGACGTTCGGAGAATTTCAAGTTCTCATCCGTGAGACGTTTGGTGCGAAGGACGCAAGCCGAGGGGTGGCAGGTACGTTTATGTGGTTTATGGAAGAGGTGGGCGAATTGGCCGAGGCTTTGCGTGGGGGGCATTCCCTTGACGAACTTGGGGCCGAATTTGCCGACGTTTTAGCATGGTTAGCAACGCTGGCCAATATCGCGGGGATCAATCTTGATGACGCCATTTCAAAAAAATACCAACTCGGTTGTCCGAGTTGTGGAAAAATCCCCTGTGTCTGTTCCCCGTCCGAAAAACCTTGAGAAACAACCCATGTCCCTTCGCTCGCTTTGTGTCCCGTTGCTGCTTGGGTTCTTCTGGCTTATCGCTGGAACGCCGGACCTGCACGCCCAAAATAAACGAATTGAAATTACCGATCTGCGTGTCGGTTACCCTGCCGGGACTTTGCGATCCGGAACCAATCTTCGTGGCGATACGATTTACAAACGTGGGCAGTGGGCACCGATTTGGGTTGGCCTCGAATGCTTCAAAGATACCGACCCCAACGAGCCTCCCGAAAAGTTGATGATCACCGTTTCGACCCAAGACGATGACAAGAACTGGACCGAAGCCACCGTGACCACCAATCCGATGGTTAAAGGGGAAGTTCGACAAGGTTACGAACTCGGTCCCGTTCCGATGCTCAAGTTTGCCTCCCAAGACTCCGAAATCCGAATCACGGTACGTTCAGAAAAAACCAAACGAACGCTGGCGACACTCGAACGAAGTGTGCGCTCTATCGATCTACGAAACTACGTTATTCTTGGCGTCGGAAATAATCTGGCGTCGTTGTCCCTCAACACCCCAAACAACCGCAATCAAAACGATGATCGTGGGTCGGGTGTCGATAGTGCCGTTGCGACAAACGTCGGTTATATGCCTGACCACTGGTTTGGTTATAACTCGGTTGAAATGGTCGTTCTTACAACGGGTAACCGGGCCTTTTGGGAGCAACTCAGTCAAGATGCCAATCGCAAACGACGCGAGGCGTTGATCGAATGGGTCCGACGTGGCGGTAACCTGATTATCTCGGCCGGACTCAATCCCGATTTGTTCGCCAGTGTGCCTGATATCGCGAAGCTCCTTCCGGGTACGATGGACCCGACCACGAAAAAGCAAGTTCCGCAAGTAAGCCTTTCTTCGTGGTCTTCCGATAGCGGGGCAGGGGGAACCTTTACGATGATCGGCGACGAGAAGAACCCGATTTTCGTAACGCCGTTGAAGCCTTTTACAAACCGGACTCGGTACAAGATCGCCAGCACCAATCAAGACGACATGATTGTGCAGGCCGCATTCGGAATGGGTCGCGTAACCTATGTCGGTTTCGATTTAGACCGACCTCCGTTTGTCGAAGCGAACAACCGAGCGAACTTCTGGACGCGACTGCTGACGGCATCGGGTCCGGCCCTTCCTTCTCCCGGAGATCGAAATAGTTCGTACATGTCCGATGATGAAACCGCACAAGATTACTCGAACGTCCTGCAAGGAAGCCTTGACTTCTTTGAGGGTACTCCGCCAATCTCGTTCGGATGGGTGGCGTTGTTTATCTTCATTTACATCGTACTCATTGGGCCGATTGATTATATCATCCTCAAAAAGGTTATTCGACGATTAGAATGGACATGGGTTACGTTTCCCCTCATCGTGATTCTCACCAGTACCGCAGCCTATTTTGCTGCCTACTACCTCAAGGGGCGTGATCTGAAAATTAACAAAGTCGATGTGGTCGATCTTGATTTGAGTACCAAGCGAATCGAAGGTCACACATGGTTTACCTTGTTTGGTCCGCGTTCCCAGAAATACAAAGTCGGTATCGAACCGGCAGGCCCCGAAGGGAACGCCCCGAACGTCTGGACACCCGACACGAACGAGAAGAGCTTGAACGGAACGCTAGTATCGTGGCAAGGACGTTTGGATCGCAGTGACAGTCGTGGGGGGGGCGGTCTTTTTGATCGCAGTTACACCCTACCGATTTACACAGACCCCGCCGACTTAGGCAACGAAGTTTACTCGCCGGGTCTCAACGGCGTGCCGATTAACGTCTGGACGACAAAGACTTTCCAAGCTCGTTGGAGTGCCAATCTTGATGCCGAGAAACCGCCATTCAACGCCGATCTTCGCCGAGGAAACGAGAACACCCTGCAAGGGACCATTACCAATAACACGGGCATCGAACAATTCACCGATATTGCGATAATTTGGCGTGGCAAAGTGCGTGACCTCGGAAAGGAATTCCCCAAGAATTCGTCGAAGGACATCAACTTACCCTCCTCTGGTTTTGATAAGATCGCGGTCAACGTTTCGGACTGGCTTAACTCGCAAGATCGCTGGTCTTCGATTCCGTATCGGCAGCCGACTTATACCGGCTATGGGAGAGGAGGGAGCAACCCACCCGAAGGAACGCCCTCGAATCCGAATTTCCGGTTGTGGCGAGTGTTGTTCCACAACTCGAATTTGAACGCGAGCACGAACACGAACACAGGACGGAACGAGAAAGACGCCAATGCGACCCTACGCCATCTCGATCAATCGTGGCGGGTGCAAAATGAAAAACGCGACGACTTTGCGATTTTGGTGTTACGAGTACCCACACGGGAAGGGGCAGCCGAAGACATGACCCAAGACCCTGCAAGCCCGTCCCGTTTGTGGCTCGGGGCTATCCCCAGCGAAAACCCCGACGTGACCCGTCGCCCAAGCCTGCAAGGGTTCTTGAAACAAGAAACGTATATTCGTGTGATTATTCCTGTAAAGAATGCTGACAAGTAACGACCCACTCCAACAAGATTAACGAGAAATACCCATGATCGAGACGCGAGATTTAACCAAGAAATACGGCGAGCTTTTCGCGTTAGATCGCCTTTCGCTTCGCCTTGAACCGGGTGACGTTTACGGGTTCATCGGACCTAACGGGGCCGGGAAAACCACAACCATGCGAATCCTTGCCACGCTGCTCAACCCCTCTTGGGGCGAAGCCAGCGTCTGCGGTTATTCGATCTACAATTCGTCGAAGGAAATTCGTCGTTGTATCGGTTACATGCCGGACTTCTTCGGCGTGTACGACGACATGAAGGTGATCGAGTATCTGGAATTCTTCGCAGCAGCGTACCGCATTCGTGGGGCAGAACGTCGTAAAAAGTGCGACCAAGTTTTGGAGCTGGTGGACCTCGGCTACAAGCGCGATGCCCTTGTGACGAGCCTAAGTCGAGGGATGACCCAACGGCTCGGCTTGGCCCGTGTGCTTTTGCACGAACCGCAAGTGTTACTCCTCGACGAACCTGCGAGCGGTCTCGACCCGCGTGCCCGTATCGAAATGCGTGAGCTTCTCAAAGAACTCCGCAAGATGAAAAAAACGATCATGGTCTCAAGCCACATCCTTCCCGAACTGGCCGATATTTGCAATAAGATTGGCATCATCGAGCGTGGCAAGCTGTTATTCAACGGCGATGTCGATTCTGCGATCCGTCAGGTTCGACACAAACTGGTCTACTTTGTCGCTGTGCAAAACGACCGCAACGAAGAAGCTGCCCGTGTCCTCAACGGGTTCCCCGAACTCGAGGGGGTCGATATTATCGACGAAGGGAAACTGGTCAAAATCACCATCCGCGACGGCACCGAAGACGCCTCTTTTGTGGCCGAACGATTGATGCAACAGGGCTACCGACTCAAGACCTTCCGAGAAGAAGAACCGAACTTGGAAGACGTGTTCATGGGCATCACAAAGGGCATCACGAACTGACAAAGCCCCAACAAATCGAGAAATGACGACGTTAGAGCAACGGGTAGGCCGGTTGTGCGTTTTGAAGTTTCGCTGATAGAAGTAAGAGTAACGATCCTCGTTAAAACTAAGGGTATTCAGAAAGCAAGAGCAGTCACCAGAGATTAGCCAGCTTGCGAAAGAAACCGGCGATTACTCGCAGTTTTCGTTTGATTATTTTTCATTCCAATCGATCACAATCCCCTTTTTTCGATGCTTCTTTTCTCTCAGGAAAACTCACTCCCGAAATTATACCAAAACAAAAATTCCCATTATTTCTCGAACCGAAGCAACTCGCCTCCCCCTGCGGAGAGCTTGAAAGTAAACGTCCCTTTCTCTCCTTCCAGTGGAACCCATTTTCCTTTTTCACGGTCGAAGAGATTCGCGTTTGGACGACCGGTTAGCTTGATTGTCACGGTTTGCTCTTGGTAGGCGTTGTTATTGGCGATAAAGACGGCATCGCGTTTCTTGTCGTCCTGATAAACACCTAATACCACTTCGCCCGATTGCACCTTCAACCAGAAATCGTCGGGGATGGCGTTCTTGTCTAACCCCGGTGGGTACTTGGTCTTTTTGTCGTCAGGCACGGGATCGTTATTAGAAGTCTTGGTAATGGGCGTGGAATAAATGGCAACGGGTTGCCCGATTTTCAGAAGTTCGTCTTTTAAGGGTGCAATCGCAAGGTTTACTTTGGTAATATCCTTGCCAAGTTCGGTCCATTCCAAAGTATCCTTTTTCATCATGTCAGTTGCAAGAAACCAGAGGATACCTTTTTGACCACAAGCTATCGCTGTATTTGCCGACCACAGTGACCGGTTGTAGTTCCCTTTCCCTGCAATTCCCGAAGTCACCGAGAGCCACGAATAGAAAAAGGCATCGCGGTCCTTTGCCCATTTGCTGAACGCCAACAAGTGCGGAAAATGTTGATCGATCCCACGTTTCCAGTGGAAGTCGTAGTAACCCAAAATATCGGGGTGGTTCAGCGTACTCATCCCGTCGGTGCGATAGGTTCCACAATAGGCAGGGTGTGTCGGGTCCCACTCGCGGACGTTGTAAATGTCACGCAGACGACCGGGGGTTGTTTTGCGAACGGGGTCGTTCCAGATGTTATAACCCCATACGGTCGGATTATCCTTGAGCTTCTCGCAGATGGCTTTCGCTTTATCCGCCGTCTTGTAAACGTGATGTTCCTCCGCCAAGAGATCGACCATCATTTGAATGTTGTGCTTCTTGCAGAGGGCCAAACGCTCGTCGGTGTAAGTGCAATGAATTGTGTTGAAACCGGCATCCTTGATCTTGGTCAAAAGCGATTCAAAGGTCTTATCATCCTTTGGCATCGAATCGCCGGCGTAACCGAACGAAAACACGATGGCGAATTGCTTCGGCTTCGGACAGCGATATTTTTCCAGTTTTGCAAGCTGCTCGGGGGTGCGTGCAGGGGGTTCCGGTTCGGCGTCTTTTTTCGGGTCTTGCGGTACGCACTCTGATTTTTCAACGGGTTCAATCTTGAACTCATCGATACGGGTCAGATCGGACCCCCACCATTTACGAGGATTGATAACCAATCGAATCAACTGGCCTTTCTTGGCCGTTACTTTTTTGCAAACGAATTTATCGTTATCGGGACGGCCATTTCCGTCGCCAAAAGGTCCGCCCGATGCCAGCTTCTTGATCGGCTTCCCACCCTCGGCGAGTTCGAGTATCCATTCGACGCCATCATGTTTAGCAACCTCGGGCTTAATATCGATATCGGTCATGGCTCCGGTAACGTCATATTCGCCATCGTTCGGGATTCGATAAGCAATCGCAACCGACCCATGAAAGGTCTTCTCAACATAAGGATGCACAAGCACCGATTTGGTTTTCTTATCAGCCCAAACCCCTTCAAATCGGCCGTCCCAATCCGTGTGAAAAATCCATCCTTCGGAATCATCAGGGTTCGGTAGGAGACTTGCAATCGGTCCCGTGATTTTCTTAGCAACCCCTTTGGCAGGCACTTTCGTGCTAGGGGTATCCAACCGCTCGAAGTGTCCGGGCTTATGTGCCAACTCAAACCAGAACTGCCAATCGCTATCGGGGGTGTTCCCTTTAGAATCGGTAACGGCAGAGGGGGTAAGAGAATCTGCAAAGAGACCGATTGCAGAAAGAAACATCGACAGACAAACAAGCCAGCTTTTGAACATGGAGAGACTCCTTGAAAGGGAGAGAGGAAGGATAAGGGGATTTTGCGGACTGGGAGTGGGGATGTCAAGAGATCGTGCACGACCAAATTGGGTCGAAGAAATAATGATACGATGCCAGTGAGACTGTTAGGCCGGTTGCGTGAGCACCGGCTCAGTGACTGACGGGTTTACCGATTAGGTAATAGACCCACAAGGCCGGTTTTACAGTGGTTTGGGTATTGTTACGGATGTTGGAGTTTTACGGGAGAATCGTAAAGTCGCAAAGCCGGCGCTAACGCAACCAGCCTAACAGTCTCACTGGGATTGTATTATCCCTCCTCCAACCTAACTTTTCTCGGATTACGCTTGTACTTTTCCATCCGGAGTAAAGCTCACCCTGCCTGCTTTCCACTGTGGCGACCATTCTTGCCCTTGTGCAACGGCGATCATTCCTGCCAGCAAATTCTTTTCCGAGGCAACCCGTAAGCCCACATACGACGTGGTGAGGCGTGGGTTGATTTCAATCGCAACATCGGTTTTGCCAAGCACAATATCTACGCCAACGTAACCTTGTAAACCCGTAAGGTTCTCCAGAGCTTGTGAGGCGATTCTAATTGCTCGTTCGTGAAGTTCCGGTTCCAGAATTTCGCCGCCGAGATATTGAAAGGTTCCATCGTCCGAAAGAATTTGCCGAAAGGGTAATAGGGGGACATTCCCGTTCGGACCACAGAGAAAGCTAACCGATGCGGGTATACCTTTGTGATATTCTTGAACAATTAAATCACCTTCCCAAGCAAGCATTTCTTCGGAAGGATAATCACCCATTGGAATGAGTTGGGTAGCCTGAGAACCAACTCCGTCACGCGGTTTGACCACGACTGGAAAATGGTCATCTTCCCAATCGACGGGATTGAAAGCCCACGTTCTCGGAGTTGATACCCCGTGCTGTGTCCAGAAATTTGCGAGGGTGAGTTTATCGGTTGCAAGTTGCGTTGCAGCCAGATTTGGTCCCAAGAGTTTGGCTTGGAAAGGACGAAGCTCCCTGACAAAATCGGAGAGAATCTCATCAGTTTCGGGAGCAACAATCACGCACCAATCGAAATTTGGAGCGACTTCAATCAACTCTTGGGGCGATGCTGCAATCTGGTAGGTTGCATCCTCAAGGGCTTTGGCATCTTCGACCAATGCAAAGAGCATCGCCCGACCCTCTTGCAAAAGCGAAGCGGGGACATCCTCGCCTTGAGAAGCAAGGGCGTGGAGGTGTTCGTAGAGGAGTATTTTCACGAGGTTTGCAAAGGGTTGTTAGTTACCAAAAACACCTGCCACAAAATAGAGGACGTTGTAAAACACAATCATAATGCCTGAAAGAATCGCAACCGTTGTCGCACGCGATTTCGCTTCCGGATGTTTTGAAGTTGCAAGGCAAACAATCGAAAGTATCAGAGCAATCATCCCGCAACAGAACCCAAAAAGGATGAGCAGCGGGAACGCCGTATCGAGGAACATTTTGTCGAGAGGGCCGTACTCGGGTCGCCGACGACGTGGGCGGGGATCATCGTCATAGTCGTCTCGTTCACGCTCCCGCGGAGGGCGATCAAAATCTTCAAATCTTGCCATGCACCAACTCCAACAAACGGTTAGAATCTCTATCAGAATGGACACCCGTGCGAAAAAGTCAAGAGAGCCAATCGACCCCTCAACGAATAAAATAGTTTCAACCGCCTACCTTCGAGAAAAAACAATGGCCGAGATTACCGAGACCCCGACCGAAGAACGCTTGCGGGTACTCGTGATTGATGACGAAAAGGCGTTTGCCCAAACGGTTGCAGAAGTCCTCGAAGATGAGGGCTACGAGGTGACGCTTGCCTACAACGGGCGCGACGGCGTTAAGAAACTCTCCGAGGCCGAATATGATCTGATCCTCACCGATTTGAATATGCCCGACATCGACGGGTTAGGGGTTTTGAAAGCCGTTCGCAAAGAAGAAGTCGATAGCGTGGTGATGGTCATCAGTGGGCAAAAGGAAGTGAAGAAAGCGGTGCAGGCACTTTCGGAAGGGGCTTCTCGCTACATGCTCAAAGAGAGCGATGATATTCTGGGCGAGATTCGTGCAGCCGTGAGAAAATCGGCCGAGGAATTTTATCATCGACGCCGACTTCGTGAACTCAGCAAGCAACTCGACGAGCGTTTTGGTTTTGAAGGGGTCATCGGTAATAGCCCGAAGATGCAGGAGCTTCTCACCCGTTTGAAATCGTTTGCCCCAACACCCGCAAGCGTACTAATTCTGGGTGAAAACGGAACCGGAAAGGAACTGGTTGCCAAAGCCTTGCACACCAATAGCCCACGCAAGAATAAACCTTTTGTGGCTATGAATTGTGCTGCCCTCAACGAAAACCTTCTCGACGACGAGATGTTCGGTCACGAAGCCGGAGCGTATACGGGTGCCGACAAAATGCGGAAGGGACGCTTTGAATATGCCAATGGCGGGACGCTCTTTCTCGATGAGGTCGGCGATATGCCGTTGACCCTACAAGCCAAGCTCTTGCGTGTGTTAGAGAATCGTGAGGTCTCTCGGATTGGTTCTAACGAAACGATCAAAGTCGATGTGCGTCTCATTGCGGCGACCAACCGCGACCTTGAAGCGATGATCCGTGAAGGGAAGTTCCGCCAAGACCTTTACTTCCGCCTTCGGGTGGGTATCCTCAAGATTCCCCCGTTACGCGAACGCAAAAAGGATATCCCTTTACTCACCACGAACTTTATCAAAGAGTTTGCAGGGCGCTACGGTAAGAAACCCCCGAAGGTCTCGAACGCAATTTGGCGTGCTTTCGAGAATTATTCGTGGCCTGGTAACGTGCGAGAATTGCGTAACCAAATCGAGAGCATGGTTATTCAAGATTTCGACGATGTGTTAGACGTAAACGACCTTTTGGAAGGCGATCCTTTACGGGCAGCATCGGAAGCTCCCCCCTCAAGCGGAGCCGACCAACTGATAGGACGCCCCTTGCGTGAAGTCGAACGCTACTACATGGAAAAAGCCCTCGAACTTGCAAACGATAATCGAAGTGAGGCTGCCAAGATTCTCGGCATCGGCGAACGCACCCTCTATCGGCAAATCAAATCGTGGGAAGAACAAGATGCCGGTGTGATCTTGCCTGAAGGCGATGAGGAAGACGACGTGCCAGCCAAGAAACCAAAAGGGAAAAAAGGAGAATGAGGCGGGGTGGATTTCTCTACGGAACGGAGAAATTGTATCGAAGGAAAAAGGATAGAGAATCGTCAGAACTGTTAGGCCGGCTGCGTTAGCACCGGCTCCTCAACTTGGGGGCACAAAGTGTTGAATAAACAACCAAAAGGCTTGAAAAACAGGTGAATTGATGTTGAAGCTCTCCGGTGAACCCCGAAAGTCGCCGAGCCGCCCCTAACGGGGACGGCCTAACAGTTCTCCTGACTTTGTAGTATCACTCCTTCGACCCATTTTCACGGTGATCGAGTTATCCTTACCGCCCAACTTCCAACCGTACAAGGGCATTTTAAGTTTCGTGCTGCGAAGTTTTGTGCAAGGAAATAGGCGAACCGGCGACTTTAGTCGCGGGTTTTGTTTTCACAAGCCGAGAAAATCAAAGGTTTCGCAAATAACCCCGCGACTAAAGTCGCCGGTTCGCCTTTGCCTCTCGTACCGCAACACTGCTTTCTAAAATGCTCTAGGGCAGGGCTAGGCGTGCTATGGCATTCCCCAAATAACCTGACAAATGAACTTGGTCGCAATACGAGAGTGAAAACCAGAAAGCCCTCGTTTTCCAAGATTGGAAGAACGAGCGTTTTTTAGAGTTTTCCTTATTTTCTGGTCCCTGTAGCCTCCAAAATTCTAGCTGCACCTAACTTCCTCAAATAGTTCCGAACCGGAATCCGCCTTCTGATCCTCGACAAACCCTCGACAGACCAAAAATGTTTGCACTTTTGGTGGTGGTACGGTTCCGCATGTTGTTTACTCCTCCTCCCCAAAGGTGGCTCCGCCGACGCCGAGCATGGCCCGATTCAGTGACCCGCCAGAGAAGAGCATTTCTTCGAGGGCGTTTTCGACGTCTTCGATTTGCATGGCACCCGTGCCTTCGCGTTCGAGGTAGAATTGGGTGGCTCGTCGCATCAGTTCTTTGATAAACGATGCACTCACGCGGTCGGTTTTACGGACAACTACGTCGGCGACTTCGGGCGGGACCTCCATTCCTTTGGCGTAGAGCTTTACCAGTTTGGCACGCCCTTCGGGGTTGGGGTAGGGGAATTCAATCGCTTGGTCGATACGCCCCGGACGGGCAGCCAGTGCCGCTTCGAGTTTCTCAGGGCGATTGGTCGTGAGGACGAACAAAATGTTCGAGTCACCTTTGAGGCCGTCCATTTCGTTCAGCAGCTTGTTCAGCAACACTTCTTCGACGGCAGTGTGCATCGTTGTACGGTCACGGGCAATCAAGTCCACGTCTTCGATCACGACCATACTCGGTTGAAGGAGCCTTGCAAGGGTCATGTATTCGGAGATCATCCCTACTTGCTCGGCAGCAATCAGGAAGGTCGTTTGTCCGGGTACCGACTTCGCAAGGTAATGGATCGTGTGGGTTTTACCCGTTCCTGGAGGGCCATAAAAGAGAAGCCCCTTCTTGGTAGTTAGGCCGAGTTCACCCAATCGCGGACGTTGTTTCACGAACTGAATCACGTTGCGTTCCAGCAGCGTAATCGTTGCTTCGGGGAGGATCACTTGGTCGCGTGCAACTGTGCGGATGTTGTGAACCAAGACGCCCACGTTCTGCCCGTTGTACGATTCTTGATACTCCAACGAGAGAACCTTTCCGCGATAGCAATTGGCTTTCTTGATGGTCTCTTCGAGGTAGTTGAAGAACCCTTGCACGGCAGCCTTTTTCTCTGCCCCTTGTGCCGCCGCGACTTGGAAATGAATATGCTGATAGTGGTGAACGGTATCGAGCAGCACGACAAAATTTACGCCGTCCTTTCGCACTAACCACGTCCCGAACTTCAGGCAGCGTATCGGCTCCTCTTCGCCAATGTCCACCTCGATATATTGCGGGGTGACCGGTGTGGGTGGGTTACGCCGGTCTTTGGTATAAAGTTGGGTGAAGTTCGATGGCGGTTGCGAGTGTTGGTTGAGAGCGTAGAATTGAAGCACTTCAAAACCGGAATCGGCCAACTTATCGATGGCGACTTGCAAGTCAGCAGCCATGCGGGTCGGGAAATTCCGCTCGGTCACTTCGACCTCTTCCATTGGCGTTTGTGCCAAATGCTCTTGAATGAGGTTGTACACCAACAAGCGATTTTCAGCAGTGAGATTCATAGCATCTTCCTCGTTTTCGGCAGCTTCGGTGATGAGACGGGCCGTTTCGTGGTCTTCGTAAGCAAGGTCGTACTCACCCAACGAGGTGAGCATACTACAGCGACAGTTATAATGACGGGTATTCTTAGGTTCGAGTCGTATCGCTTCCGCAAAGTCTTCGTAGGCTTTATTAAACTCACCCTTGCCATCCCACCGATGCGCCCGACTGTGATAGGCATTAGCGTTAGGTTTGATTTGCATGGAGCGGTCGTTGTCGGCGTCGGCTTTTTCGTCTTCGCCCCACGCACTCCAAACATGGGCACGCCACGAATAATGCCAAGCGTTATTTGGGTCGAGTTCGATAGCCCGATTGTAGGCAACCAATGCCTCGTCAAGGCTATCCTCACCCGCAAGGGCACGCCCTAAAAAGAATTGCCCAAAAGCAAAATCGGGGTCGAGCTTCACGGCAAGGGTAATATCGTCGTAGCCGGTTTCGTGTTCATCGTCGCAAAGGTAACCCGCACCCCTGTAAGCCAACGCATGCGGGTGATTGGGGTGAAGTTCTAGCACACGGTCGCAATCGCCGATCGTCCCTTCGTAATCGCTACTCTCGAACCTTGCTTTGGCACGCCCTAATAGATATTCGACCGTTTCGCCATATCCCAGAATGAGTTGATCGTAGGCTTCTACGGCTGCCGAAAAACGATCCAAGCCAAACAGCGTTTGTGCCCAACCCAATTTGGCTTCGGGGTGGTCGGGGGCTTCATTCACAAGGCTCTCAAAAAGGGGAAGGGCATCGGCATAGTTGTGCCAATAAAGGAGTTCGGTCGCTCGTTCGAGCTTTTCTTGGAATGTAGATTGAGGATTGTTAAGGCTCATACTCGATTCCGAAAGATATGGGCGTTATCCAAAGAGGTTGTAGAAACAAAGAGCAACCAACACAAGGTCGGTTAAGTTGTAAAAACGATGAAATCTTGTTTGCGGTGCGACTTAGATTTTCTTCGTCGTACCCATTTTAGGAAGGTCTTCGACATCCTTTAAGCCAAACATTTCTAAGAAGCGTTCGGTTGTCGCGTATGTTGGGCCTTGTTCACCTTTACCCGTGTTGACAACCAATCCCAAGCGAACGAGTTGGCGTATCAGCCCCATCGAATCGATCCCGCGATTGGTATCGACATCAGCGACTGCAACGGGTTGGCGATAGGCGATAATGGAAAGCACATCGAGGGCGGGTTGACTGAGCCGGATTTCGCGAGGGCCACCAAAAAGACGTTGGCGTATCTGCTCGAAGCGAGGACGCAAACGTAACGAATACCCCCGTATCGTGCTGGCGATTTCGTAGGGTCGCGCTTGATTGCGATAGGTCATATCGAGGGTATCGATAATCTGCAAAAACTCGAACTCGCTCAATTCGCGGATGGCATCCCGAACATGGGCAAAGGTCATTGGTGGACCGCCCGCAAAAAGCATCGCTTCAACGATCTGCAACGGGGTCGGCGGAACGCTCTCCTCAACAACGGCAAGAGCAATCGCAGGTTGCACCGGTGGCGGAGTCGGGGGTTCAACAGGGGGAGGAGCTTCGGGCGTCGGTGTTGGAACAGGAACGGAAACGGGAAAAGGCAACGGGTTTAGTAAACCTTCGCTATCGTCCAATTCCCATGTCTGCGAACCGATCTCCGCAGCCGCACGCACCGCCTCGGCCTGATTGGGGGCAAGGCTCTCGTCGGGTGTCGGAGTTGGTTCAGGGTCAGACGCCATACCCCCTATTCTATCATCAATCGGAAGATTCAAGCAATCGGGAATTCTGGAAGAAAAAAGCCGAGGGGACTTGCGAAAGCAAGTCCCCTCGTGTTGATCGACTTCACCCCTAGAAGGACGGAACTCTCACGGACTGGCCTCCTACCGGGGGCCTCAGCCCGTGTCGAAAACTACGTCAGTGGAGTTGTCCCAGACTCGACACGGGCTGAGGCCCCCGGTAGGAGAATAGCCGGTCTGAAACAGAGTTCCTCCTGATGATTGACTAGCAAAACTCTCGAACGACGCAACATCGTTCTATTGCAAAGCAACAAGCTCGATCAACAAGGAGATTCTATGAACCGGTTGCGACGCTGGTCAGTCTTGACCTTTTCGGCCCAATTTGGTTAACATCCCTAAAATACCTGTTTCGTAGACCTGCTACCATCGAGAAACATGACCACACGGAACGTGCCCCCTGTTTGCGAACCGACAAACCCGCTTATTGTCCAGCCGGATCGTTCGATTCTGTTAGAGACCTTTCAAGCCAAGTATGCCGAAGCACGCGATGCGATTGCCCCTTTCGCCGAGCTTGAGAAAAGCCCCGAGCATATTCATACCTATCGTTTGTCGAACCTTTCGCTTTGGAATGCTGCTGCTGCTGGTATCACTGCGGCACAAATGATCGAAACTCTTCAAAGATTCACAAAATTTCCTTTGCCGGGAAATCTTGCGGTCGATCTCGAAGAAACGGTTTCACGTTACGGGCGTGTGAAACTCGAACGGGTTTCCCTTGAGCTTTTGCGTATCCGTTGCCAAGACCCGATTCTTTTGGAAGAACTGCGACGTCAACCCAAAGTGAAACCCTACTTGGGCGACAAACTCGACGAGTTCGGCTACGCCATCGATCCGGCTCATCGTGGGGTCTTAAAGCAAGCCCTCATTCTTGTGGGTTATCCTGCGGAAGACCTTGCAGGGTACATCGAAGGGGCTGCCCTTCCGATTGACCTGCGTGAGAGTTGCGTATCGGGTAAACCCTTCGTTGCACGCGATTATCAAAAAGAAGCTGCCGACGTTTTCTACGCGAGCGGTGGCGTGCGAGGTGGTAGCGGTGTTGTGGTGTTGCCTTGCGGAGCAGGGAAGACCATCGTAGGTATCGCCGCGATGAGCCTTGTCAAGAAATCGACATTGGTTCTCACAACGGGTATCACAGCCGTCAAACAGTGGAAACGTGAAATTCTCGATAAGACCGATCTCACAGAGGATCAAGTTTCAGAATATACCGGCGAAATCAAAGAGATCGGACCCGTTACGGTGGCGACTTACCAGATCGTCACTTATCGACCTGATAAAGAGGAAGAGTATCCGCACTTCAAAATCTTCGATGAACGCGATTGGGGATTGATTATCTATGACGAAGTGCATTTACTGCCGGCCCCTGTCTTTCGTGTGACGGCCCAGATTCAAGCCCGTCGCCGGTTAGGATTAACGGCAACACTCATTCGTGAAGATGGACGTGAGGGGGATGTGTTTACCCTGATTGGTCCAAAGAAATACGACGTGCCGTGGCGTGAACTGGAAACCGCCGGTTGGATTGCAGGGGCCAGTTGTACCGAAGTGCGTGTGAATCTTCCTGACACGATGCGAATGGACTATGCCGTTGCCGAACTCCGCGAGAAATTCCGTATCTCCAGTGAGAACCCATCGAAGGATGACGTTGTTGGTCGGCTCCTCAAGTCTTACGAAAACGAACGAGTGATTATCATCGGTCAATATCTGACACAGTTACGCCGGATCGCCAAACGCTTCGATCTTCCTTTGATTACCGGATCGACACCCACAAACGAACGTGAGACCTTGTACAACGACTTCCGAGATGGCAAAGTGCGTCACCTTGTCCTCTCGAAGGTCGGTAACTTTGCAATCGATCTTCCCGATGCCAATGTCTTGATTCAAGTGTCCGGAACATTCGGCTCCCGTCAGGAAGAGGCCCAACGGTTAGGGCGTGTGCTGCGTCCGAAATCCGGAGGCGGAAGTGCCGTGTTCTACACGCTGGTCACCCGCGATACACGCGAAGTCGAATTCGCCGAACACCGCCAAATGTTCCTCACCGAACAAGGCTACACCTACGCGATTGCTGACGAGAATCGGGTATAAAAGAGTGGAGAGTGGACAGTGAAGGCAGAGGAGTATCAATGACTGCGACATTCGACGAAATCAAAACAGCCGCGACAGGTTTGAGCTAATCCGAGCGAGCGGAATTAGCTCAGATTCTTCTGTATTCTTTGGACGCAGAGGATGATGCCGAGGACGTTCGTGCTGATTGGCTCAAAGTTGCCAAAGAACGAAGTGCCGAAATCAAGGCCGGAAAGGTCGTGGGCATCCCTTTGAGTGAGGTGTTGAAGTGGATGGTCTGAGTTTACTCGGCGGGGTTATCAACTGCAAGTCCGCGAAGATCGCCCCGCCCCCCGCAACGGTCTGACGACCGTTATAGGGCTGGGCGGGGCTACACGAAGCCATCGGTTCTCCGAACCTAAGCATTTTAAGACATCGCATTCAATAATCTTTGGGCGAAATGCAAAGACAAAAAGTGCTTCGGTCTTCGACCGATGGCTTCGTGTAGCCCCCGCCCAGCCCTTGAGCAGCGTAGCTGCGAATGGGGGGCGGGGCGAACTACGCGGATTCACCCACGACAATCCGGCCCTTCACTGACTTCCTGTCTTTCTCGATACCCGAATCTCAATACCCGAACCCCGAATGCCACTTGACTTCCCTTCCTACCCCATTACGTCACATAATAGGGGGCACGTTATAGAATCTCCTTTTGCCCGTTTCGAGTGCGTTCATGTTTTGGCATTTCAAACACAATCGGGTTGATCTCTTATCACCTGCGAAAGTGATGGGGATTGTGAATGTGACCCCTGACAGCTTTTCGGACGGGGGAAAGTATTCTTCGACCGAGTTGGCGATTGAACACGGGTTGAAGCTGGTAGAGCAGGGAGCCGACTTCCTTGATATTGGTGGTGAATCTTCTCGACCGGGAGCGACTCCAATT
>VYLT01000060.1_pt1 | contig 24842 bp, 19 predicted proteins | sample 5114261 | NCBI WGS metagenome assembly VYLT01 (sample SAMN12291815, study PRJNA351875) | freshwater metagenome | isolation source: freshwater lake | place: USA: Michigan, Little Long Lake | collected 2011-07-12 | reverse complement strand
TGGCCGGACGATGGGGGAGCCTTTGTCACTCTCCCGCTAGTCTATTCGGAATCCCCAAAGCGACCGGGTTGGCAGAAATCCAACCTCGGAATGTATCGCGTACAAATCTCCGGTAACGACTTCACGCCCGACCGCGAGTGCGGGCTGCATTATCAAATTCATCGCGGAATCGGTGTTCACCATTCGGAGGCATTGGCAAGAGGCGAGAGGCTCCCAGTTGCCGTCGTTGTCGGCGGTCCTCCGTCGCTGATTCTTTCAGCCGTGATGCCCCTCCCGGAAGGGATGCCCGAACTCACCTTTGCAGGGGCACTTGGCGGGCATCGGGTTGCACTCACTACGCCCAGACACACAAGCGAATGTCCGCGACCTTTGCAGATACCCGCAGAAGCCGACTTTGTCATTTACGGGTACATCGACCCGACACGAACCAAGCCCGAAGGCCCGTTCGGCGATCACCTCGGCTACTATTCGCTGACCCACGATTTTCCATTAATGACCGTCGAGAAAGTCTATCATCGTGCTGATGCAATTTGGCCTTTCACTGTCGTTGGTCGTCCACCGCAAGAGGATACTTCCTTCGGTGAAATCATCCACGAAATCACGGCCCCGATTCTGCCGACAGTGTTACCCGGTGTCAAGGCAGTCCATGCTGTTGATGTTGCGGGTGTGCATCCCCTGTTACTCGCAATCGGTTCCGAACGGTATGTTCCCTATGCAAAGTCCAGACAACCGCAAGAGCTTTTGACTATCGCCAATGCCATTTTGGGACAGGGGCAACTTTCATTAGCGAAGTATCTCTTTATCGCTGCCCACGAAGATAACCCGAATCTCGATATTCATAACCTCCACGAATTTTTCTCGCATATCTTGGAACGGGTTCATTGGGAACGTGACCTCCATTTCCAAACCCGAACCACGATAGACACTCTCGATTATTCAGGTACAGGATTGAACGAAGGCTCAAAGGTCGTAATTGCCTGTGCTGGTGAAAAACGCCGTCAACTGGCAACCCAAGTACCCGAAGGTATCTCATGGCCTTCAGGAATCATCGAACCGAAAATGGGTATGCGAGGTGTATTGATCTTGCAAGCTCCCCCGTTCTCCGCAACAACACCCTCACCCAATGCTCAACCAAGCGAACCGTTTTTGCAAAAGCTCATTCAAGCACTCGATGCCCAATCGCACTTGTTGAAAGAAATCCCCTTGATAATTCTCGTAGATGACAGCACCTTTGCTTCGGCGAAGTTAGAGAATTGGGTCTGGGCCACCTTCACAAGGTCAAACCCCGCTACGGATATTTGGGGTATCGGATCAAGCATTCAAGATAAACACTGGGGTTGCACCGGCCCGGTTGTGATTGATGCGAGAAGAAAACCCCGACACGCCCCACCGTTGATTGAGGACCCCGACGTGAGTAAGCGTGTGGACCAACTCGCAGCAAAAGGCGGGGCATTGCATGGGCTTATTGAGTGAGGATCATGTCCGTTCTATCGCAATTGCTGCGATGTGGTCGGGGGTAGGTTCCCACGAGAATATACGCCATTTCGCGGAGGCGTTGGGGTCTCCTTTCAGGTGATAGAGTGCGACCTCCTCGCAATCGTCGAGGCTGACTTCGCAATCGGCCAACGATGAGATGCCGTGACCGATTCCTTTGAGGATCGATTCTTTCCGTGTCCAGCCACGAAGGAAGGCAACAGGATGTTCGCTTTTTTCGAGTTGGCAGAATCGTTCGTATTCGGCGGGTGCAAAGAACCGCTTTACCATATCGAGAGCATCGGGGATCGGGCGTTTGCGTTCAAGGTCGATGCCGATCTTTGAGCTTTGCGAAACCGCTATCAACCCAAGCCCACCCGTGTGCGACACATTGAAGCAGAGCGATTCCACGTCCAGAAACGGCTTTCCGTTATCCCCAAAACAAAAATTGACTTCCTGAGGGCTACAGCCCAAATAAGACCCAAGTAACACACGCAACCAAGATCGAGTGCAAGCAAACTGCAACTTAGCCTCGGCACTTTTGTAGCGTTCCGCACGAGCCAACTCCTCCGGCGAAAGATTCTCCCAAAGGATTGGCGTACTTGCAAAAGGAACCGCATAAACATGAACCCCTGACGAGAGTGCAACGGGATTCTCCAAAGTGCAGTGCGTAAGATTCATATCGCTCATTCTACCAACTGCCAAAAATCAGACTTGCAATAACAATTTCTTTTTGGACTAAGTTATAATGAGACGAGTGATACAAAGCTGGTGCTAAGGAGCTATTCTCAATCATGTGGCCAACAGAACAAGAACTGCGAACACGTCTTTACCAGATTCACTCTGGAAACTTAGTATTTCCGAACAGCATCACACATTGGCAAGGAACCACATATCGATTTGCAAGCCTTCGATACGCGGATCGCGAATCCTTTACCAATGGCGAAGGAGCGAGGAGAAGTGGCGGAAGATTTTCTCCAATTGGTGGTCCAAGAACTGTCTATCTCTCGTTGGACACATCCACGGCGACCGCAGAACTGAATTCGTGGTATGAATACTACAGCATACCAGCGGTCGCTTTTCAACCTCGTTTACTGGCTGCGGTTGCGGTTTCTGTCGAGCGATTGCTCGATTTGAGTTGTCCCGAAACCCTATCGCATTTGGGGCTATCGGACACCCTACTTGCGGTTGAATGGCGAGATGCTTCGGATATTGGCACCGTTGCGCCAACACAAATACTTGGGCGAGTTGCTTATGAGGTTGGGTTTGAGGGACTCTATATCAAATCTGTTCGGCGAGTTGGCGGATTCAATCTTGCTTTGTTTCCAGATAACTATCTGCCCAATTCACACGCTCTCATGCTGAATCGAGAAGAATAGCAAGAAATTTTGCAGGAAGAATTGCTTGCTATTCTTCCATAGTTAGAGTAGAATACCGAAGGGTTATAACCCTTCGGTATTCTACTCTAACTAGGTTTTGGTCATGATTTCCAACACCCCTCACCTCACGGAATTTCTTGGTGAAACTGACCCAATAATTTCTGGAGACGTCCTAATACAACTCCGTGAAAAGATGGGCTTAACTAGAATCGACTTTGCTCGAATTGTCGGTCTTTCAGATCGTTCTGTAGCAAATTGGGAAGACGGTTCTGAACTAAAACAATCTTCGCTAAGAACGATTGTCGAGATTGCACGACTCTATTCAAAGTTGAGTCAATCCTTCACCATTCCGGAAGAGCTTGCGACCTGGCTCAAGACTCCCAACAAAGCCTTTGGCGGTTCAAGCCCGATTCAAGTTATCGAGCGAGGTGAAATAGATCGCCTTTGGCGGATGGTCTACTTTCTTGAATCCGGTAGCCCAAGCTAAGTATTCTACCCCTACAGGTCTTCGTCGTCGGTGAATTTTTGGATGCCGATTTCGCCGGGGATGACAACGAAACTTGTCCGGCATTCGGGACAGGTTGCCAAATGCTTATTCAACAAGAGGTCGCGTTTACCCGAACGGCCTTCGGCATTTCTGGCAGTGGGGCGCAGGTTGCGGAATAAAAAGTCACGCCAAAATTCGAGACGTTCTTTTAGACGTTCGGGTGAACTTTTGAATCGCCAGACAAGGTCATCGATGTAGAGTTCGTACCCTCCTCCTCGCAAAACTGACCTTTGCCGGAAACGAATTACGCTATCTCGCACAATCACTTGTTGCTTGTAAATCACGCCATCTTCGCAAATCAATAGGGGCGAGGGTTCGCTTTCGTCGTTAGAAAGGTCCGACCCGAATTGCACAAGCAGTAAGTTGGGATGTTCGGTCAGGAACTCCCCTCCGAGATCGGGGTATCTTGCTAAATCGAACGCCGTTGCTGCGGAACCGATTGCACTCCAAGGCCGAGATTGTCGCATTTGGAACAGTACATACAGACGCGAAATTCCCTTGAAATCTTCGGATGCCAACGACGCTCCTAATACCGGACAAGCTCGCCCGATGTCACGAATATCGAGGGGCATCAGACCCGTGCGAAAAGCCTGTGTTAGTAACAACACACGCAAACGGGAACGATTTTCCGGCGAGAATTTGGGGACGATCCCCGCAAGGGTGTTTTCTAAAATCGCCAAAGGAATCTGCCCATCGAAGCAATCACCCGCAAGACGAGATAGGGGGAGTAACTCATCTTCGCCGGAGGTCAGGGCATCTTGATATTCAAGCTCGATGGCAAGTTGAATCGGGGTTTCCGAATCGCTTCCTGATCGCAATCCCGCAAGAATTTTATCAAGGGGTTTCTCGCGTACTTTCGGGTCGCCATGTTTGAGACTCACACACAATAGCCCCGCAAGAAACTCGTTCTTGTTTTCGATTGGTTCCAGAAATTGCCATGCGTAATCGACGGCCCTATCGGTGGCAGGGGTGACCCGATCCCATCGCGTCCGGATGAAAAAATATGCCAATAATGCCACAACGATAAGTGGACCAGAGACCAGCACGGGTGGCAGCATTCTCGAATCGGCAAAAATCGAGCCGAGGCACGAAATACAAATGAGCGGGAAACAAAAAAGCCACACGATACCACGACGAGTAAAAGGGCGTTTTGGTTCGGCCATCTCACTGGGTGATTTACCCGGTTGCTTCATTCGTAAATGAGTAACAAGCCCTTGATCGGCGACTTCAATCTTCCAGCCATCCCAAGAAATCGTTCCCCCTGCTGCGAAGAGATACGGCTTTTCGGGAAGGGGATTCGGATTTGGCACGAGTGCCAAACACGTCGGACACAAACCCGCCTTGGCACGAATGGCCTCGGCACGCAACCTTGCTTGGGCAACGGGATCGGTCGAGCCGACGGCCAGCAAAATCCGGTTAAGGCGTGTCGCTCCTTTTTCAGGATCGATTACCGTTGCAAGGTTGGCAGCCCGTTCGAGATGGGTTACATCGTTGGTGCGTTGATAGAGATTCACCCAAGAGGTAATCGCTTCCCAGGGTTCGCGTACCTTTTGCCCGTCGTACAAAAGACGATGCTCTGCCCAAAGGTGTTTCACAAAATCTTCGGGTGCAAGTCTTAACCCGCAACGCGGACAAGGCTTTTCCGAAACCTGTTTGAGCTTCGAGATATAGCCTGCAATCTCGATTCGAGTGCAGATTTCCTGCAACGATTGCAAACGACGAATTGCAGCATCGGGTGCGAGTTTCTTGGTAAAAGATTCGAGAATACGCGACGTTAAATCGTGATTGGTCGGCAGTGCTTCAAGAAGGGTCTTCGCAGCCTGACCCCTCAGACGCGAAGGCAATCGACGCCCCAGAAGCTGCCCCGCAAATGCGACCAGATCAAGGGGGATAGGTTGCGGAAGGCGTATCAGAACCTCGAAGGCGATCCTCCGACCATCACGCCCCGAACTGACCATCTTGCGAATAAACGGCGTCGCCGATTCGGTGGCTTGCAGAACGGCAACAAGGTCATCGAAAGCAAGTGCCCGTTGCGCTTTGGTCTGAGCTTGACCAATCGCCCGTAAAAGTGACGGCAAATTCGGAAGCGGACTCGCTGGCATGGAAGGGGTATTGTAGCCGTTACTTAATTGGTAGCGAGATTGTTGAAGGGGCTAAACATCTGCCGTTTTCGCCACCCGTGCAGGCGACGATTTTCAGTCGCACTTCGTCGGCTTTGGTGTCCTTTGGCAGGGTGAATTTGATTGTTGTTTCGTCTTCGTAAACTTTGTATTCGATCACCTTTTCTCCGATCTTGTCTTTGTAGGCTTTACCCGCAGCGTATAGGGGTTTAATGGTCAACGGTTTTTTCTCGAAACGCAATCCCGCTTCCGTTTTAGAAAATTCGAGATCGTCGTTTTCAACGGGGTTGGCGTAGATGTGCCAGGGTTTTGCTATCGTGATCTTGACCGTAACGACCCGTTCCCCTTTGTCGTTGGCCGCACCGATTTCAACGGTTGATTTCGTCACGTCGGTGGACATGCGGGGGTTGGCAGGTACTTCGATTTTGGGTTCGACTTTGGGGGCTTCTTTTGGTGGAGCGACACCGGCTGTCAGGTCAAGGTAAGTGTGCAAGGCTTCTGCCATTGCGGGTGCGGTCGTCGGTGTACCCTTGAGAATCGCAGCGAATTGGCGGAAGGATTTCTCTGCCAGTTTGCTGTACTTGTCGTCTTTGAGTTTTGCCCCAAGACGTGCAAGGTTACGGGCAGCGACGGCATTGCTCGAAGGTTGCACCCCGTCGGCATATTCTTTCGGGCGTGCGAAGAGTTTTTCGTGATCGGATGCCGTATAGAAGAATCCCCCTTTGCCTTCGACTGAGAACCACTTAATCATAAGATCGGTAAGGGTCTTGGCTTCGTCGAGCCATTTCTTTTCGCCGGTGGCATCGTGAAGATTCAACAACCCGTGAACAAGATGGGTATAGTCATCTAAATATCCCAAGATTTGCGGAGCCGGTTTGTCCGCAACGAGAATAAAGGAGCGGTATAATCGCCCTTCTTTATTACGGCAATTCGCCAGGACGAAATCCGCAGCAGTTGCCGCTTCCTTGATATAGGCATCGTTCTTGAGAATCTTACCTGCATACGCAAGACCTGCAATCGTGTGGCCGTTCCATGCCGTGATAACTTTGGTATCGAGGAAGGGGCGTTCGCGTTTGTCACGAGTTGCTAACACCTTGACCTTGAGTTCTTGGAGTTTTTTCCGAAGGTCATCTTCGGACATTTTCTGTTCGGTTGCAACATCCTTCAAAGGTCGATTCACTCGCAAAACATAGGATTTCTCTTCAAAACTGGGCGCACCCGAAACTCCGAATCCTGCTCGGAAAATCATGGAGTCGGCCTTGCCCAAAATCTTTTCGAGTTCCTCGCCAGTCCAGACATAGAACTCGCCTTCTTTGCCATTACTATCGGCATCAAGGGCGGAGTAGAACCCGCCTTTCGGGCCACGCATTTCACGCATGAGGTAAGCTACTGTTTCTTCGATTGTTTGCTTGTACAACGGTTTTGGATCGTAGGAATAGGCTTCGGCATAGAGTTCCAATAGTTGGCCGTTGTCGTAAAGCATTTTCTCGAAGTGAGGAACCGTCCACGTTCTATCGGTACTATAGCGATGGAACCCGCCGCCGACTTGATCGTAAATTCCGCCGAGGGCCATCTTCTCAAGGGTCAGAGTGACGAGATTATTTAAGTCTTTGCTCTTGGTGCGTTGGCCATGTCGTAAGAGTGTTTGTAGAGAAGGGGGCATCGGGAACTTAGGGGCGTTGTTGCGACCACGACGAAAGCCCCCGTGTTCTGGGTCGATCTGCTCTTCGAGATTCTCGGCAGCCCCGTTTGCTAAATCCCGATTGAGTTCGACGAGCGGGTTAATGCGAGTCAGCCCTTCGAGTTCGGCTTCGGTCTTCTCGGCGATGGCGTCGGCTTGTTCGTACAGCTCCTTCTTTTTCTCTTTGTGAATATCGAGAATTTTGTTCAAGACCGAGATAAAGCCGATCAGCGTATTATCTTCGACCTTTTTATCTTTCTTGGGCCAATAGGTTCCGCCGATAATCGGTTTGGCATCGGGTGTCAAAAACATCGAAAGGGGCCAACCACCACGCCCACCGATTACAGTTAGGGCGGTCATGTAAATCTCGTCGATGTCGGGTCGTTCTTCACGGTCTACCTTGATGCAGACAAAGTTCTTATTCAGGATGTCCGCAACCTCTTTATCGTCGAAGGATTCTTTCTCCATGACGTGACACCAGTGACACGAACTGTAACCAATCGAAAGAAAAACGAGCTTTCCCTCTTTCTTGGCTTTGGCAAAGGCTTCGGCTCCCCACGGATACCAATCGACAGGGTTGTGTGCATGTTGTCGCAGATACGGGCTTGATTCTTTGGCCAATCGATTCACAGGTTTATCCTCCTTCTTGGCAGGCTCTGCCCCACCCAGCATCGGACACAGTGAGAATATCGAAAGAAAAATGAACGCACGAATCATGGTGAGAATTACCTTTAAGGGAGAGGGGTTATCTTATGGGGTGAGGGAGAGAGGCGGGAGGGGAAAGTGCAGGTTAGGTTTTCCGCAAGTCACTCTTACTTGTCGTCACTCACGATTTGCACCTCTTCGAGAATCTTGTAGCTGAGGTGCTGTTTGTCTGCGAATCCGGTCGGCAGGGTGAGTTTGACCTTCTTGTTTACGGGTGTCCATTCGTGGGGATCTTTACCTTTCTCGAAAGTGACTGCATCGCGTGCGTACTGGCTTAGTTTTCGTTCGTGAGGTGTGAAGCTGTGGGCAGGGAACCGGAGTACGACTTCTTTGCCCTTTGGGTCCAACGGTGACAATTTGAGTTCGAGGTTTTGTCCTCGATGGTTGCTGATACGCACTGCTGTCAGTTTGTAGGTTTCCTGTTTTGGCGCATCGTCACCTTTCGCAGAAACAAGCGAAGAGAGGATAATTGGAATCACGTATAGCATTGTGAAAGGCTCCTCAATCGTGGGCAAGGGTTAAGGGTAGTTTACCAGAAAACCCAAACAAGGTGAGAGTAACAATTCGGTAAATCTGGCAAGGCTTCCCCCTGTTAATTGTTGCTCCACTTTTGCGGTTCAAATTTGTTCCCGTTTGGGTTTCATCTTGACCTGACGGGGCGGACGTGTAAGGATAACTATGAGCCTTCCTACAAAGTCGCTGCCCAACGGCTTTCTTTTGAATAGAATAATATCCATGAGCTTTTGGCGTTATCTCAGTCTCAAGAGATTGGGTCTTTGCGTTGCAATCACCCTTTCCCTTTTCTTACACGGGTGCGATAGTAAGCCCCCGATCCGTTCCTACACGGTCCCCAAATATCAAGAGGAGACGGAGGAGTACAACCCTGCTGACTCGGACGAACCCGAACCGGGGACTCCGAAAGTCCGCGTCTTGGCGGCCCTTGCACCCGCGACAGCAACGGGTAGCGATTGGTACTTCTTCAAACTCCGACCGGCAGGGGGCGGGGTTAGCGGTGCCCTGTCTCCAAAAGCGGCTGCCCGACACGAAGCCGACTTCCGCGACTTCTTGGCATCGCTTAAATTTACCGAAGGTAAGAATCCGACGTGGACCGTTCCGGCAGGGTGGAAGCTCGACAAGCCCCAACAAGGCCGGATTGCAACCTTCAAGATGAAGAAATCCGACACACTCGTTGAACTCACCGTAACTCGTTTCGGTGGTTCGCTACTCGATAACGTGAACCGTTGGCGTACTAACGATGCGGGGGTTAATCCTCTCACCGAATTGGAATTGCCGAAGGAAACCGAGATTATCAATAGTGCCGACGGTAAGAAAATCACCCTTGTAAGTGTGCTGGGCGACGGCCCGAAGGGTGACCCGAAACAACCGCCTTTTGCCCCCAAAAAATAGCCTCTCTCTGAATTGGAAGTATCATCATGGCTAAGAATAAAACACCAACACAGCCGACCCCGCCGACCAGAGCGACGAAAGAACCGGTGAACCCTGCCTTGCGTGCAGTCCAGATCATCGGCTCGTTACGGGCAACGGTGATTCTGTTTGTCCTGTCGTTGCTGTTAGTGTTCTTCGGCACGGTTGTACAGACCTATTACGGCATCGACCGCGTGATGAAGGAATACTTCCATAGCTGGGTCGTGCATATCGAATTCCGTTTGCTTGACACCTTCTTCGAGCGATTCTTTCAGGACTTCGGATATGGCAAAGCCGAAGTCGTCGATATCAACGATAAAAAAGAGTTCGCCACGTTCCCTTTTCCCGGTGGCTTTACTATCGGTTGGGCAATGGTGATCAATCTCACGGCTGCCCACGTTGCGATGTTCATTAAACTCTACAAGCAATATCAAACCGCACAACGTCAGGCCGACCGGCAACGCGAACTGAATCCAAATACCCCGCAAACGCCAGCTACGGGTACTTCGCTTTTCTCGAAGCTCTTATTTGCTCGTTCGGGGATTTACATTATCCACATTGGTGTCACGCTGTTGCTGTTCGGTGAGTTCATCCGAGCTACCAAAGCGGAAGAAGCCCGTATGACCATTTACGAAGGGCAATCGATTGGTTTTACCGAAGATTTCCACAAGACCGAACTGGCGATTATTGATGTGACCGATCCGAACGCGACGACCGAGGACGTCGTGGTGATTCCCCATCAACACTTGGTGGAGGCTGCCCGCGACAAGAACCCCAAAGCCGAAGCGATTACTCATCCCGATATTCCGTTCTCGATTGAAGTGCAAAGCTGGTATCGCAACACCACAACGGGTATGAAGCCAAAATCACCCGATGATCCGACCTTCGCCTATCAAGGGCAGCGAGCAACCGTTTACTCGAAACCCGAAGTAAGTGGAACCGATGCACGCGAAGTCGATACCCCTGCGGTTACACTGCGACTTAAAGATACAAAAACGGGCCAAGACTTAGGTCTGAAACAATTCCCCACGCGATACACCGTGAAGGAGACCATCACGTCCGGGGATCGCAAGTATTCGATTCAACTTCGATTCTTACGCACTTACAAAGATTACACCGTTACGCTCCACAAGATCGAAACGATTTACTATCCCGGTACCGAAAAGGCCAAAGCCTACGAAAGCGATGTGACCCTTAACGACGAAGAGCAAAAGGAAAATCGCACGGTTCATATTTGGATGAACCACCCCTTGCGACACCGAGGCGATACCCTGTATCAATCGGGCGCTCCTCCCAAAGACCACGAAGGGAAACGCTACACCGTCTTGCAAGTCGTTACCAATCCCGGCTCGACGATGCCATATTGGTCATGTGCGTTAGTCACGTTAGGAATGCTCATTCACTTCCTGATGAAGCTCTTTGGTTACACGATGAAAGAATTGGATCGCGTCACAGCGTCGCCAACAAAGGCTGAGGTTGTTCCTACTTCAAAGCTGGGCGGAAAATGTATGTGGGCTATCCCCGCTGTATTCTTCATCTTGTGTGCGTTGATGGTTGGCGGAAAATTTATTTCGTCGGGTACTCCCAAAGAAGGAGAGTTCGATTACACCACGTTAGGGAAAATTCCCGTTCAGCATAACGGGCGTGTGCAACCTCTGGATAGTTTGGCACGTTCGACCTTGATGGTTCTTTCGGACGGGAAACAAGAGTTTGTCGAGAGTTACAAACCTAATCCTGTTCCGGGTAAACCTCGGACCGGAAAGGAACCTGTAGGAGGGGTGGCCCGTCCTGCAATGCAATTCTTTATGGAGACCGCTTCAGGAACGGATCGTATTTTGAGTCATGAGATTTTCCGTGTCCATGATCCCGATCTTTTGCAACTGTTGGCGTTACCAGATCGTCCGAATTGGTTCCGGTACTCGATACGCGATTTCTCAAGTAACTTTGCAAAGGTCTTTGAACGGGCAGCAAGCGCAAATCGAAAGGAAAAACATCAACGAAACTCGTTGGATGTCAAGTGCATGGAATTGGCACGGAACGTTAACGCCTTAAGTTCAATCGGCTCTCAAGTCGATCCGGGAATTATTCCAACCGATGCCGAAGATGGAAAGTGGCTTTCGTTAGGGGAGATTCGAGAAAAGTTCCTTCCTGAACTGGACGCCGAAGCGAACAACGAAGTCGATGGAGTGATCGAGAAAAAAGAAGGAATGCCCAAATCGGCAATCGTCGCCAAGTTTGGACAGAAGAAACTTGATGAGTACCGCGAACGTCAAATCCAAGAAGAAATGGCAGTGATGATGAGCAAGTTCAAGGTCTCTCAGGAGGCTGCTTATCAACAAGCCAGCGTCTTGGTTGACCAACAGATCGCCAAGATCAACGTCGGTGAATTGATTGAATCGCTTGGCAAAGGGGAATATGATCGCGAAGCCAAAATTGTCATTTCTGACCTGATGGAAACGAAATTCAAGAACAAACTTCAGGCCGAATATCCGCAAGCTGCTGCCTATCAAGACCTCCTCGATTCCTACAAGGCTGCACGCGAAAAACAGATCGAATACGAAACTATGATGACACTCGCAAAGGATTCCAAAACGGCATCGAGTGTCGATCCCTCGGTTCTCTCGAAGCTCAAGACAGAATCGGCATCGATGATCTCGCGATTCAACGATCTTGCTCGGGGTTATGTGAGCAAATACGGGTCCGATGCCGAAGGTAAGTTTGATTCCAAAACGATTTCGCTGATCGAACGGGAAGCCAAACTCAATCGCTTCGACCCGTTCTTGCAATGTGAAGTCCTGTACGTTGTGATGTTCCTTCTGGCCGTCACGTCGTGGTTTATGACGTGGAAACCTTCGCTGGCACGGGCCTTTGTGTTGGCTTCAGTTGCGGTAGGGGTGTTGACCTTTGGCGTCCACTCTTGGGGGTTGATTAGCCGAATGATTATCGTGGGTCGCCCGCCGGTCACGAACCTCTATTCCTCTGCCATCTTTATCGGTTGGGGTGCGATCTTGGTTTGCTTCGTACTTGAGATATTCACCCGTCGGGCCTTTGCGGCTGCTGCGGGTTCTGCGATTGGGTTTGCGACGATGATTATTGCCCGAAACCTTGCAGTATCGGGTGACACTCTTGAACAAATGGAAGCCGTCCTTGATACCAACTTCTGGTTGGCAACACACGTCGTCATCGTAACACTCGGATACGTTGCCGCTCTCAAGGCCGGAGCAATGGGGCTTACATACCTTACACTCGGAATGAGTACCCCTGCCTTACGCGATAAGGATGTCAGTCGCGGGTTAAGTAATTCGATCTACGGGACCGTGTGCTTCGGTATGATTCTGAGTTTCGTCGGAACGGTGTTAGGTGGAATCTGGGCCGATCAATCGTGGGGCCGTTTCTGGGGTTGGGACCCGAAAGAAAACGGCGCCGTCCTTGTCGTGATCTGGAACGCCCTCATCTTGCACGCACGTTGGGCCGGTTTGATTCGCCAACGCGGTATGGCAATCATGTCTATCCTCGGGGCTGCCGTGACCGTATGGAGTTGGTTCGGAACCAATCAACTTGGTATTGGTCTGCACGCCTACGGGTTCAACGCCACACTTGCGACTGGCTGTGCTGTCACTTGGGTCTTCTGCGTCGTGTTCAGCATCGTTGGTTTGATGGTCCCAACTAAGTATTGGATGAGCTTCCGGCCTGTTGCATCGAAACCCGTCCAAAAAGGGTAGGGGAGTGTTTCGGACTCTGTGAACATTTGACGTTTGCCCGCCTCTCTCTTTGATAACCATTAACGGGGAAGCAAAATGGCGGACGTGACCTATTACTTGCGAGATCGCGGGGAAGACCTTACCGGCGCTTGGGCCAAACACTTCGCGGGTGTGGCGGAAGTCCAAATTGCAACGAGTGACATTTTTGGTCCCTCAGTCGATGCTATCGTCAGTCCCGCAAATTGCTTTGGCTTCATGGATGGGGGAATAGATCGCGTTTATTGCAACCAGTTTGGGTGGCACATTCAAGATCAACTCCGAGAACGAATCCAACGTGAGTGGGATGGCGAGCTTCCCATCGGCCTTGCCCTTGTGATGGAAACGGGTGCAAGCGACATTCCATTCTTGGTTGTAGCCCCAACCCTTCGGGCTCCAGTGAGTGTAGCAAATACCCTCAATGCCTACCTTTCATTCCGAGCGGTTTTACGAGCCGTTCGTAGGCATAATCAAACCGATTCTCGAACGATTAAAGGCGTAACGTGTCCGGGCATGGGAACGGGAACGGGCGAAATGTCCCCCGAAATATGTGCTAAACAAATGCGAGCAGCTTGGGACGAAATTGAGGGCGAACAACCCTTCCAACCGAGGGGCGTCAACGATGCTCTTGTTCAGCACTATCGATTATTGCGGGTGGATTCTTAAAAAGGGATTACTTCACGATAGCAAGAATATCGTCTTCGGTCATGATGAGATATTCCTTGTCGCCGACGGTGACTTCGGAACCGGAATAATGCGAGAATAACACCGTATCGCCAACTTTAACGGTGAATTCGCCCCGTTTGCCGTTGTCCAACACTTTGCCTTCACCGCGATCAAGCACTTTACCTTGACGGGGTTTCTCTTGGGCGTTGTCGGGAAGGAGAATCCCGCCGGTTGTTTTTTGTTCGGCTTCCAATCGTTCGACGAGGATGTTTTCGTTCAGGGGTACGACTTTCATTTCTTATTTGCTCCTTGGAATGGGTTTTCGGGTGGTTCGTCTGGATTCCCGTAAACCCTTATCAATGCACGCAGTACGGTAGCTATTACCATATGAGGATTGACCGGTTTGGGAACCACACTAAACACCTGAGCATGAAATGCTTGTCGCATCAGATCGGTTGTAGCGTCGGCGGTAATCAAAATTGCGGGGAGCAACGCATTCACTTGCCGGACAAGCTCGAGAGTTTCCAAACCTGTGAGTTTGGGCATGTGCATGTCCAGTAACGCCAAGTGAACGGTTTTCGATTGGACCACGTCGAGAGCTTCTTCGCCGTCGGCAGCAAGCACGGGGGTAAAGCCGCGTTGCTCGACAATCTCGGCGAGAGTTTCGCGGAGGTTGCGATCATCATCTGTGATCAGGATCGAATAGTTGCTCACTGCCGACATTGGTTCCTACCTCAAACGTAACTCCTGTAACCGGTCACACTCTCCGTCCAAGAATAAGGGTTTAGCCTAAATGAAAGCAAGTCTCATGCCAAGCAAAGCATACCCGAAGCCCTGCGTAAACCCTCGTAAGCCTAACTCCTTTCTACTCTTTATGATGACCGATTTCCGGTTTTTTTGCAAGTCCTGCCAGAAAAGGCAGCGAGATTGTGCCAATCTGACAGGTTCTCCGGTTCAGATATGGCGAGGGTGTGTGAGGTTATTTCTTCGCAGGGGTGGCGGGATGGAGTTGGATTGTCCCGTTATCGTGACCAGAAAGGATGAACTTGCCATCGAGTGAAATTGCAACCGAATAGCCCGGACTTTTCACTTGGGTTGCGAAGATCGGGTCGGGCTTGGCGGGATCGTAAACTCGGACGTTTCCGGCATATCCGATTGTGCCGAAGGTCTTACTTCCCTTTGCCCACGAAATGCCAAACAGATCGTCCGAGGTAGGGCCAACTTTCTTGGTTTCCTTTGCCCCTGCAACGTCCCATGTTCGGATTGTGCGATCTTGGCTAACAGAAATCAGCACATTATTTTCGGTGAAGAGCACACCTGTTACACCAAGCTCATGCCCTTTGAGTTGTTTGCTCTCTTTTTGGGCAGCAATATCCCAAATCTTGATAAGGTCGCTCCCACCCGATGCGAGTTGTTTATCGTCTGGCGAGAAGCTCAACGAGTAAATCGATCCGCCATGTACGCCGAGGTTCTTTTGCTCTTTGCCTTCGACAGGATTCCACAACCGGACGGACTTATCGGCGTTGCTACCCCCTGATGCCAAGATCTTATTGTCACCCGAAAAGGTCAACGCTCCAATTGTGTCGGTGTGTCCCTTGAGTTCGTGTTTTTGTTTCCAATCGGCAACCTCGAACACGCGCACGGACTTGTCGTGGCACCCCGTCGCCAGCAGTTTTCCATCCGGCGACCAAGATACGACTGCAACGGGTTCCGGATGCGTCAGCACTTTGAGTTCTTTGAGACCCTTATCGGTAACCTCCCAGATTTTCACGGTCTTATCGAACCCTGCGGATGCCAGTTTCTTGCCATCCGGCGAGAACGATAAGCTATGCACCAATGCGGTGTGTGCCTTCGTCTCGGAAGGGGTAGACTGAGCTTGAGCAAGCAGGACTAAAGCAAGCGAAAGAAAACTGGCGGAGAGTAAACGAAACATGGAAAGATTTCTCAGGAAGGATCAACAAAAGGCGTGAAGAAAAGGCTATGAGAAAGAGTGGATAGTGGACAGTTGATAGTGGACAGTGAAGGTAGGAGTTGCTTTTCTTGAACCTCGGTTTCCATTCGTTTCGATTGTCAAAACTCGGATTGGATGGAACACGAATCAGGCGTACAATAGCTGATAAGCGAAGATGTTCGGGCGCTTACACAAACTATTGGTTATCGGGGTCAATTAACAATGCCAATCTCAGAAACAAGCGATCTGATTGCCGAGATGAGTTTTCCTGAAACGGGAACATCTTCTTCGGCAACGGAGCCCGAAACGATACAAAAATCGGAACAAACATCCGACGAGCATTTGCGACTCCTTGTCAAAAGGGCGCTCTGTCATTCGTTGATTGAACGCCTTCCAATGAATGCTCTGATAGAGGCGCTACAAATCTTAACCGACATCGACGAGATTTACAAAATCCCAAGTCCTCCGAAAAAGCCCGTTGTTCCGCCGAAATCGATTCCCGTCAAATTCGTGAGGACGGAGATTCGTCCTGTTTACCCTATTGAAGAGGATGAGTAGAGTGTTGCCCAACCCAAAACAAATTTATAGGGTTACCTCGCCTGATAGTCGATCACCCCTGCGACAAGGCGAGATACTCTCGAATGTCGTTCAGATACAATCGGATGTATCAACAATTGGTCAAGATTCGGTCGGGATAATTCGATCAGTACAAGCTTTCGCTATAATCCTGACGCAAGATTGCGATTTAGAACAAGACCACCGTATCCGATTTTCAGATATCCCTAACCCCGTGAAGATGATTTCAAACGTGTTGCTATGCGAGGTTACCACCGCACAAGATTCCATCAACCTGCTCAAGGAAAAAGTTCAATCGTCAACGTGGCGGCGCATCGTACAAAACAACGACCAGAGGTACCATTTTCTGGAATCGGTCAGGCCGGGTTGCGACCATGCCTACGAAGGGATACCCGAACTGGTGATCGATTTCAAAAGATATTTTTCTTTACCCGTTGCGGAACTCTATCGTCGAATCGAGATTCAAGGGACGATCCGGCGTACTTTGATGGTAAGCCCATACATGGAACAGGTGTGTCGGCGTTTTGCGAACTATCTGAGCCGGATTGCCTTACCCCAAGACCATTCAAGCGATTAGCGATTAACCCCACTCACGACATTTCCCAGAAACTCGGATTGGTCAGTCTTCCTGTCGTGCGTATAATGAAGAAATGATCGGAGAAGATAACACACCAACACACCGTCGAGGGCCGATGCTCACCTTTTGGGGAGCTGCTCAGGTCGTTAGCGGATCGATGCACGTTCTCGAAGCGGGCAGATCTCGTATCCTTTTGGATTGCGGGCTTTTTCAAGGCCGTCGCGAAGAATCGCACCGGCGTAATTCGGAATTTCCTTTTTTGGCTCGCAATGTCGATGCCGTGCTTATTTCACACGCTCACATCGACCATTGCGGGAATCTGCCGACCCTTGTTCGACAGGGGTTTGATGGACCTATTTTTTGCACCCCTGCCACACGCGACCTCTTGCAAGTCATGCTGATTGACTCGGCCAAGATTCAAGAGGAAGACGCTGCTTACCTGAATATCCAACGCAACTATGCCGAACCAATGGTCGAGCCGTTGTATACTCGCGTCGATGTGGAACAGGTTTTGAATCAATGTGCCCCCGTGCAGTACAACACACCGAAACAAATTGGCAAGGACCTTTCGTTCCAGTTTATTGAAGCAGGGCATGTCCTCGGCTCTGCGATGGTACATTTGACCGGTGTGGATAAAAACGGAAGTAAACGCTCGATTACATTTACAGGTGATTTGGGTCGGCGTCACCTTCCTCTCTTACGGGCCTCTGCACCGATTCCGGCTGCCGATCTTCTGGTCTGCGAAAGTACCTACGGCAACCGGATTCACGAACCAATCCAAAATACGGTATCGAAACTTTACGAGACGATCAATCGAACAATCGAGCGTGGTGGAAAGGTTCTGATCCCCGCATTTAGTTTGGGTCGTACTCAGTTAATCATCCATTATCTTCACAAGGGGATTCTCGAGAAGAAGATTCCGCAAGTGCCGGTTTTTGTTGATAGTCCCCTTGCTGCGGACATTACCGAAGTTCACGAAGCCCACCCCGAATGTTTGACCGACGAATCGCAAGCGATGCTCAAGAAGGGGCTTGGCATTCTTGGTGGAGATTTCGTCGAATACGTCCGCGAGTTTGAGGAAAGCCTGCGAATTAGTCATCGTTCCGGCTCGGCAATCATCGTGGCATCGAGCGGAATGTGCGATGCCGGTCGGATTGTCCATCACCTGAAACAACATGTGGAAGACCCACGTTGTAGCGTGATCCTTGTCAGCTATCAGGCTGCGGGAACGACGGGGCGTCGTTTGCTCGACAAGAACCCGACCGTCCGTTTTGCCAATCGCGATTGGAATAAATGGATCGAAGTGGTTCACTTAGATGGCTTTAGTGGACACGCCGACCGCGAAGATTTTATGGCGTATTTGACCCCGTTGGCGGGCAAGGTTCAGAAAATTCGTCTGATTCACGGGGAACGTGAACAGGCCGAAGCTCTGGCTCGTACATTGGGTGAAAAAGGCTTTGCCGACGTAGCGGTTCCTGCTGCGGGTGAAGTCGTTGACTTGGGGACGTTACCCCACAATTCGTAATGTGTAGGGTAGGTTAGACCGGTGCGCGAGCAACGGTGCTTTTGGTGGCAAAACAAAACCGTTGCTTGCGCACCGGTCTAACAAAGCCAAATCCGATCTTTGTTGAAAAGGGAAAAATCATGTCAGTTGCTCCCGACCGTATCTGCACGATCATCGCACGCACACGCCACAAAATGGTGGCGCTCGAACTCGAAGAAGCGGTTAAACGTGGGGCGAAATTTCTCGAACTGCGGTTAGATTATATCGCAAAGGCCGTCGATTACCGGCGTTTAGCACCTCATAAAAAATGTTCATGGCTTGGCACCTTTCGTCGTGCGACCGAGGGAGGACGTTACGGCGGACCCGAATCTGAACGGCAAATGTTTCTGCGACAGATGATCGTTTCGGGTGTGTTCGACTGGATCGACATCGAAACCGATATTGCCGATAGTGTTCGCCGGTTCGGGACGGTCAAACGAATCGTTAGCTATCATAACATGAACGAGACACCTGAGAACCTCGAAGAAATCTACGAGAAGATGACCAAGCAGGATGCCGATGTTCTCAAGGTCGTGACAACTGCACAAAGTACCCGTGATAATGTCCGGCTCATGCGACTGTTGCAAAATGCCAAAAAGCCGACGGTTGGGCACTGCATGGGGGATATCGGTTTTCCCACTCGCATTCTTGGCTTGAAGTACGGGGCACCTTTTATTTATGCTGCCTTCAATAGCGAACGGGGGATTGCTCCGGGTCTCATTTCTCTCGGTGAAGTCAAACGGCTTTACCCTGTTTCAACGATCAATAGCAATACGCGATTGTTCGGGGTGATTGGCGATCCGGTTGCCCAAAGTTATAGTCCTGCACTGCACAACGGGTTGTTTCAACGGGACGGCATCAATGCCCTGTATCTGCCGTTACGGGTCCCTCGCGGAGGATTGAAAACCGCCCTTGAAGATTATGCGTCACTCGGCTTTGAAGGTTACAGCGTAACGATTCCACACAAGGAAGCAGCTTTTGCAAACGCCTCCGAGACAGATGAAAGGGTCGTGCAATCGAAGGCAGCCAACACACTCATCGCAAAGGAAGGGGGCTACGTTGCAGCGAACAGCGATTACAAAGCTGCCCTCGATAGCTTGATGACGAACTTACCCGTGACCGAAAGTGGGATCGCGAAAGATATCAAAGATTGCACGGCGATGATTCTGGGGGCCGGTGGAGCAGCACGGGCCATCGTTCATGCCTTGCACTCGGTGGGGATTCATCAGATTTTTGTGACCTCGCGCACACTCGAACGAGCCGAAACCCTTGCGAACGAAGTGACGGGTAAAGCTGTTGAATGGGGCCGACGTCACCAAGTTGTGTGCGATATTCTGATTAACTGCACACCTATCGGAATGCACCCCGACCTTGATGCGTCACCTATTCACTTTAGCTTTTTCAAACCGGGGATGTCGGTATTCGATACGGTCTACAATCCCGAAAACACGATGTTTATCAAGGATGCACGTCAACGAGCTTGTCGAACGATTACCGGAACCGAAATGTTTATTCGTCAAGCTGCCTTGCAATACGAAATGTTCACCGGCAAGAACCCCGAACTCGAAGTGATGCGAGAGATCATGCGCCAAGCCCTTTCGCCACTCCGCCCGCCAACGGAAGACGAAGAGAAAGAGTAGGGGTGTTAGCGACCCTTTGCCAATACCAGCAGCGTTTTTTGTACCTCGTCGAGATCGCCGATAATCACGTACATTTGATACGAATAATCACCCTGCGCAATCCCGTCAGGGTTTTTTACACGAAATACGCAGTTCCATTTCACGACCTTTTCGGCTTTGAATCGGAAACGCCCGTAGCCTGCCCCTTCGTAACCTTTAGAAGGTTGATCGGGTGAGTATATCCCCATGGCGTGTGTCTTTGCGGGATTGGAAAGGATGATCGGGTGCTTTTGTTCGCCGGGTCCATCGCTTAATTCTCCGAGTTTCCCAGTCTTGAGATCGACGCAATAGAAGCTCGAAAATTCCTTGGGCATGTAACCCGTGAGTGCTTCAAATTGCCCGTAAGTGTGATGCTCTTTCGGAACCGCGAACGTGACCTTATAATCTAACACGTTTGCGAATTTTTGATAGCCTATCGTTACGCTCTTCGTGAGAATGTGATCGGAAAGGATTTCTTTATTCAGTGCAGGGCGGTTGTCGGATTTCTCGGTTGGTTTGAGCCAGAAAGCCATCTGCGTGCGTGTTTCGATGCTCGTCTCGGTGGCCTTGATTTTCAAAAGGCGACTCGTCGAGGTTTTCCCTGTTCCATCGGCACGCGAACCGGCTTCCGTTGGGTTGTAACACTCCGCCCAGAAGGGTATCTTCTGAGCGCAATCGAAACTCGATGCCGATTGCAACTGCCTACCATGATCGACACTATCAATAAACTCTTGCCCGTTCCAAGTGAGGGAATGAATCGCCCCTGCAAGTCGGTTGGTTGTGGTGATAACAATTTCCGAATCGCCCAACTTACGCCGAATCACCGTATCGCCTTTGACGGGTTCATCCGCAAACAACTGGTGTGAGGAAAATGGTAGGGGAGTAAGCGAAAGAAACGTGCGTCGTGATAGGGTGTGCATGATGGGTATTGTACAAAAGTAGTCTGCCACGCACGGAACAGGGGCGAGGAAAAATAATGCTCTTTTCGTCTTTTACTTTACCTTCGTCTGCCTATGTCTTACCTATGCTCATCTGCGATCATTCCGCTTCTGACCTTGAGGTGATTCGATGCGTTTGCTTATCGTCGTGGGGATAATCTTCACTGTCACACCAACCCTTTTCTCGCAAGAGAAAGCGGTCTTGAGGGCGGGTGCTTTTGCCCAAGATGTGTCACCGAAGAAATTTCCGATCTCCCTCAACGGGGGATTCTTAGATCGCATGGTTAAAGCCACACATGACCCGATACACGCACGTTGTTTAGTGCTGGATGACGGCAAAACGCAGATTGCGATTGTCGTGGTTGATAGCTGCATGATCCCCCGTGAGTTGATGGATGATGCCAAGAAACGGACGCAAAAATCGTGTGGCATCGACCCGAAGAATATCCTCATCTCGGCTACGCATACCCATAGTGCCCCGACGGTTGCAGGGGTGTTTGGTTCCGATCCTGATAAAGACTATGTCGAGTTTCTGACCGAGAAAATTGCCGAGGGTATCACCAAAGCACACAAGAATCTTGTGCCAGCCAAAATTGGTTTTGGCCGTGCGGATGAGCCGACTCAGCTTTTCAATCGCCGTTGGAAACGGGAAACGGCATTCATCCCTGCCGATCCTTTCGGGGGTATGACTGACCTTGTGCAGATGAACCCCGGCCACGAAGTCAAAGGGTTGGTCGAACAGGCAGGCGTAACTGATCCGCAAATTTCTGTTCTCTCGGTGCAGACCAAAGAAGGCAAACCCCTTGCAATCCTTGCGAATTACGGGTTGCATTATGTCGGCGGAAATCCCGATGTCTCGGCGGATTATTTCGGAGCCTTTGCGGATCTCCTTTCGCAGCTGGTTGCACCGGAGCAGAAATCGCCGAGCTTTGTTGGGATCATGTCGAACGGCACCAGTGGCGATGTGAACAACGTGAATTTCGCAAAGGGGCCGCTCAAACGCGAACCGGGCGAGCAAATCCGAATCGTTGCTGATATTGTTGCCAAGAAAACCAAAGAGATTTACGACAAGATCGAGCACAAGGACAACATCACGCTTGCGACCGTAAGCAAGGAGCTTTCCGCAAAGGTTCGTAAACCTAACAAAGACGAGGTCGAACGAGCCAAGAAAATCCTTGCGGATGAGGCAATCAAGATCGGGACTAAAGAAAAGGTCTACGCACGCGAAACCGTACTTCTTCAAGACTTCCCCGACGAGGTGAAATTCCAACTGCAAGCGATTCGCATTGGTGATGTTGCCATCGGAGCTATCCCGTGCGAAACCTTCACAGAGATTGGCCTTGAGATCAAAAAGAAATCGCCGATCAAGCAAACATTTGTCATCTCGTTAGCCAATGGTTACAACGGCTACCTCCCAACACCCGCCCAACACAAATTGGGAGGTTACGAAACATGGCGTGCCCGTTCGAGTTACCTTGAAGTGAAGGCATCGGAACCAATAACAGAGGGGGTTTTGGAATTGCTTGGGAAGGTGAAGTAGTCACAGTGGTTTTAGCGAGCCGGAAACGTAAATGACCGGTGTCTTCGTAATATCGTTGAACACCGGTCACTTACGTTCCCGACTCGCTTTGTTATTCCCGATTCTCGACATTTCCCTACACTTCTTATCAATTACCTTCGAGGGGTTTTATGGTCTCTTGGTTGCTTGCGGTTCCGGGGCGAATCTTCGTGGTGGCGACCTTGTTGCCTCTCGTTGTCGCGCTGCTGATGGTGGCAGTGGGGACGATTCGCAGTACGGTGAAACCCTATCGAAATGGGTCGCGTTGTTGTGCGTTTCTTTTTGGGTATCTTGGGGGCGATTCTCCGTTGCGTGCGGGTGCGTACATTGCAACGGGAACGATCTTTAGCTCGGCGATTCTTGCCGTTATGGGGCTGGTGAATTTCTTTAATTGGCACGACCATCCCGAACACGTCAAGCATTGGGCAGAGAGTGTCACTTGGATTAAACTTTCACTTCCGGAAGGTCATTATCTCACGTTGGAACTTGGCTATCGGATGGATGAATTAAGTGTCCTTCTGTTTACGATGGTCTGCGTTATTAGCTCGATGATTTTCTTATTCTCGCTTGGTTACATGAAGGATGAGACCGAAAAACAGCACGAAGACCACGAAATTCACTTCACCCGTCCGGGTCGCTATGGGCGTTTCTTTGTGTTCCTGTTGGTGTTCTGTTTCTCGATGTTGAACCTGTTGATCTCGGATAATCTCTTCCAGATTTTCGTATCGTGGGAACTCGTCGGCTTGTGTTCGTTCTTCCTGATTAGCTTCTACCACGAACGCCCGAAAGCCGGTCTCGCTGCGAACAAAGCCTTTATTATGAATCGCGTGGGGGATGCCGGTTTCTTGATCGGGTTGGCGATTCTTTGGACTTCGTTTGGTACGCTCAACTGCGAAGAATTACGGCAGAAACTTCCCTCCGGAATTCTCTCCGATCCGTTACTCACGATTGCAGGGTTGGGGATATTCTTAGGTTGCGTGGGTAAGTCGGCTCAGTTCCCGTTGCACACATGGCTACCCGATGCAATGGAAGGCCCGACGCCCGTTTCGGCCCTCATCCATGCCGCAACGATGGTCGCAGCGGGGGTGTATCTTGTGGGTCGTGTGTATTGGTTGTTCACACCCGATGCCCTTTTTGTGATTGCTGCAACAGGGATGATAACCCTACTCCTTGGTGCAACGATTGCCGTTGTGATGACCGATATCAAGCGTATCCTTGCGTATTCGACCGTGTCGCAGTTGGGTTATATGATGTTGGCCCTCGGTGTGGGGGCGTGGACGGCGGGTTTATTCCACCTGATTACGCATGCCTTTTTCAAAGCCCTTCTGTTCCTTTGTTCGGGGAGTGTCATTCACGGTTGCCATCACGAACAAGACATTCGGAATATGGGTGGCCTTCGGAAGAAAATGCCTCTCACTGCCTATACGATGCTCGTCGGAGTGTTAGCAATTTCCGGTATGCCCCTATTAAGTGGTTGGTACTCGAAGGATCAAATTCTTGCTGCTGCGATGGGTTTTGGTCTCTCGTCGGGGCATGTGTTTTTGTTTCTCGTACCCCTGTTCGGTGCAGGTCTGACGGCGTTCTACATGATGCGGTTGTGGCTTGTCACCTTTACCGGAGAAGCTCGTTCGGAATCGGCCTCACATGCTCACGAATCGCCGTACAGCATGACGATTCCTCTAGTGGTGTTGGCTGTGTTTAGTGTTGCAATTGGTTGGGGGTGGCCGGTGTGGAACCCCGAATCGAGCGTGGTCAGTCACACCCTCGAACACATCGAACCTGCAAACGCCAAAGAGCTTCTCAAGGTCGATCACATGGCGGGTTGGTTGGGCCTCGGTGTAGCACTGTTAGGATTATTGCTGGCCTGTACGATCTACCTTTGGAAGAAAATCTCTGCCGATGCCCTCAAGAATCGCGTCTCGAAACTGCATGTGGTGCTTTCAAAGAAATGGTACTTCGACGAAATCTATTCGCTACTCTTCGTCAGTTCAACCAAACTAGGTGGAAGCATTACAAGCCGGTTCGACAAACGCACAACAGGCGACGATAATCAAATGAATATCACAAGCCTCGACGGGACACTCAATGCAGTGGGTCAAGGAACGATGCGACTCGGCAGAAGGTTACGGCAATTCCAATCGGGTAACATTCGCAACTACGTTACGCTGTTGATGCTGACAATAACGGGCCTGATTGGGGTGATATATTTGCTGAGTTTGATTTGAGGAAGAGAAAACAACACTGCAAGTTCGCATAGTTCGCCTAGCCCGCTCTGCGAGCAAGGGCTAGGCTAAAGGGGTGCGCCCTA
>VYLT01000059.1_pt1 | contig 24905 bp, 22 predicted proteins | sample 5114261 | NCBI WGS metagenome assembly VYLT01 (sample SAMN12291815, study PRJNA351875) | freshwater metagenome | isolation source: freshwater lake | place: USA: Michigan, Little Long Lake | collected 2011-07-12 | reverse complement strand
ATCCACAGATACCCATAATTGCTGCCGATGCTCCTAATTTTGCACCCGCACTGCCTGCCCACAACCAGCTAAGGCTTTCAAGAATGCCAATCCCCAAGTAGCAGGCAAGAAAAGTAATATGCCCTAATTTCGCATTGATAGCATTGCCAAAAATAAACAGGAATAGCATATTTCCAATCAGGTGCAAGAAATCGGCATGTTGAAAAAGGCTCGTCCACAGTTGATAAATCTTGAAATGATCTCGCTGCAACACTAACTGCGAATATCCACCCGTGACCCGATCCTCTGCGGGAACAGCAATACTCACAATGGCAGTGAAAATAATCAACCCCCAATTCACAAAGGGGAGTCGCTTCATCGGCACATCAACAGAAAGGGGTATCACTGAGAAACTCGCAGAGCAAAGGGGATTTGCGGTGTTATTCGCAAGATTGCAAGAAGGCATTTTGAGGATTCGATGAAATTTTCCAACAAAGTCAGAGTGTGCAGGTTTGAAGAGGGAAGATAACGAATCTTGCCCGATTCCCGAACCCCTATAGAACACATTCACCCACGATCACCGAGAGGAACTCGCATGAGATGGCTCGTCCTGTGCCCAATGTTATTGGCATTGACCCCTATTTGTTACGCCCTCGATCAAGGCCCAGAAAAACCACCCGAACCACCGAGCAAGAAAGTGATTGCAGCGTGGGAAAAAGCTGGTGCGAAGTTTGGCTGGTTTCACTCGTCGGGGTACGGCGGAGGTTGGATTGAGGACAATTATAAACCCGGGGCTTTTCCGGGTTTTCAATTTGACCTGAAGAAATTGAACCTCATCGAAACCCTACCCGATCCGCAAAAACCCTTTGGCTTGAGTTTTGGTTGGAGTTGGTCGGGTTCAATCGATCTGAAAAAATTAGCCCATTTGAAAAACTTAACTCGCATCCAGATAGACGGTACAAAAGCGTCTGAAGGAGATTTGCGAGAACTAACAAAACTACCAAGTTTAGCCCACATCGATTTTTCGCAGACGGCTTTGACGCCAAGCAAAGTCAAAATTCTTCAACAAATGCCAAGTTTGACAGCCCTCGATTTCTATTACATCACACTCAATGTAGCGACTGCTCAAGAATTGGGAAAACTGAAAAATCTCAAACATCTCCAAATGACGTATTCAACGATACCAGACGAGGCTTTCGAGGAGCTTTGTGCCTTAACCAATTTAAGTTCCTTAAATGTGTACGGAACACGTCTTTCCGACACCTCGTTTGGCAACATCTCTCGGTTCAGAAAATTGACCACCCTGAGAGCTTACGGACAAGAGGTTAAAAGCCCTGTTATTGACCGACTTGCAGAGTTGACATTACTTACGGAACTGGATTTATCGAGCATCTATGAGGCTCAGAAATCGCTTGTTCATCTTAAAGAATTAAAACACCTGAAAATTCTCAAACTAAATGGCCTGACCGCTACGCGAGAATCGATGCAAGCGATAGGATCGATGACGAATCTCGAAGTTCTCGAGTTGCCTTATCAAATCAACGACGAAGATATGATTTATATTTCTCAACTAACCAAGCTGAAATCATTGAGCATGATGTATCCTCGATTAACTGAAAGGAGTTACCACCGTTTCGAGAAGCTATCAAATCTTGAATCCATACGATACCATTATCCAAATCTCAACGACGAAAAGATCAGACACTTGTCTAATCTACCTAACTTGAAAACGATCATCTTTTACGCAAATGAAATCGATGATACTTTGGTAAAAAGCCTTAAGAATCACGGGATACTTCACAAATTATCGCAGTTCCAAAAGCCGGAACAACGTGAACAGAAGATGGACCCCAAAGATGTCACCAGAATTGATTTATGCGACACACAGGTCACAGACGAAATTCTAAATTATCTGACTGATTATCCCAATTTGACTTGGCTTGACCTTCGATGCTCCAAAATTTCTAATAACGGCTTGAAAGAAGTCGGTAAGCTCACAAGTCTGACCCATCTTGATTTGGGGACAACTCATATCAATTTTCAAGGATTAAAGGAACTCTCGACTCTCAAAAAGTTACGGTATCTGGGGCTTGCTCAAAATTCGGTTTCAAAAGAAGCATTGGAAGCCCTATTGCCTTTGACCGAAATCGATGACCTCAACCTTGCGAACGTCTCACTCGACGCTCAAGCCATCAAAACTATTGTCCTTTTCAAAAAGCTGAAGACGCTCTGGATCGACCACGAAATTCTCGACGATGAATTGCTACGACTTTTGAACCAAGCGAATATGCTTTACACCGTAACTGGTTCGCGTGGAAGGGGGGCCGAAGGTCAACCTAAATCCTATGACGAGGTAACTGGTTTCTACCTAAGCGAATCACGAGTCACGGATACCGGATTGAAAGAACTGTCTCGATTTCAGAATCTCAAATCCCTTTATTTGAAGAGAACGAACATTACCGATGAAGGTCTAAAAACGCTCTCTCAACTGAAGAATTTAACCAACCTCGACCTCACTCGAACTGCAATTACTAATAAAGGATTACAACAGATTGGGTTACTCGAAAATTTAGAGTCCATTAATCTCTACGGAACCGAGTTTACAACCGAGGGGATTCGTCACCTTGCCCAGTGTAAAAAACTTAAATATCTCACAGTGGAAGAAACCCGTGTCGATGACGATTTTCTATCAATTCTGACCGAAGTCGGGCTTTTGCGCTCGTTGAATTTGCATCCTTATGCCTACCTTCAGGCTGATCGCGATAATAAGGAATCGATCCACATCAATCTTCAAACGACTCAGATCACCGATAAAAGTATCACGCACATTAGGAAGCTCAAAAATCTTACCACCCTCGACCTGAGCCATACGCACATTACCGAAACCGGTTTCAAGGAGCTTTCCAAATTCCCGGAGCTTACCGAACTCTACCTTTATTCAACGAAAATCACCGATGCCAATATCAAGGAAATTTGCAAGCTCTCGAAACTCAAAACCCTTGCCCTCGGCAAGACATCGATCTCCTCGGATTGTGTGCCAGACCTCAGTAAACTTACAAACCTGAAGGAATTGAACCTCTACGGAACGGGTATTAACGACGATGATGCCGAGAAGCTCCAAAAAGCCTTGCCAAATTGCAAAATTACTCGTTAGCTTGTCTGATATCTGCTCCAATATCCATCGATAAAAATTCTGCTCCTCGCAATGGTACGAAAAGACCCACAAACAGAGGGGCAGTGTTACTCGCCAGAGCGGGACGCCTTTGGAAATCCTGCAAACATTTCGAATACCCCCTTGACAATAGACAGACTTGTCTGTATCATGTCTGTATGGCACGAATAAAGGCTGAACATTCGGAAGCAAAGCAACGACTGCTCGAAACCGCAGACCGGCTCTTTTACAAAGAGGGGGTACGGGCGGTTGGTATCGATAAGGTCATTGCAGAGGCTGAGGTGGCGAAGATGACCCTCTATACGCACTTCAAGTCGAAAGATGATTTGATTGTTGCTGTTTTGGCCTATCGCGAACAACGGGTGTTAGAATTTTTTCAAGACGCAATCGAAAGGCATTCCAAGAAGAATACGGAACCTTTACGGGCGTTCTTCGTTGCTCTGAAAGAATGGTTTGAGACGGAGGATTTTCGAGGTTGTGCCTTTCAGAATGCGACAATTGAGCTTGCGAATCCCGAACACGAAGCCTCTCAATTTGTCAGGACTCATAAGCAGCGATTCACGGAGATTATTCGCGGATTAGTCGAAAAATCGGTCGAAAAGGGTTCAAATAAACTCGCCCAGATGATTTATCTTTTGGTTGAAGGGGCAGTTGTGACGGCAGTCATTCAAGGGTCGTCGCAACCGGCAGACCTTGCCCGCGATGCTGCCTTTCGCCTGCTTGCTACACCCTAAAAACCGTCGCCATAATGAATGACCATAACGAAGGGAATGTCTCCCTTCTTTTTTTAACACCATATATACAGACTTGTCTGTATATATTCGAGAGCTACCATGCAACAGATTTCATCAGTTCAACCCGAAACGGCACAAGGTGCAACACGCGAACTCTTCCAAACGGTTCAGCAAGCCTTTGGGATGATCCCGAATGCCACAAAGGTTATGGGCCATTCGCCTGCCGTACTCGAAAGTTTCTTGGTCTTTAGCCAAGCGATGGGGAAGGCCCAAATTGGGCCGAAACTTCATACACAAATTAAACTCGCCGTCAGTGAATCGAACGATTGTCTTTACTGCACGTCCATCCTTTCCGCAGTTGGTCCGAGTGTGGGATTGACCCCCACCGAGATTTTGCAATCGCGTGCCCGATCCGCAGAGGAAAATCGAACCAAAGCGGCGTTAAATTTCGCCTATGCTGTTCTGGAAAATCATGGCAAAATCGATCCAGAAGATTTGCAAAGTGTTCGTGATGCCGGTTTCACTGATGCCGAGCTTGTTGAGATTATCGCGAGCGTTGTCTTGGGGTGTTTCACAAATTTCCTGAACAACGTGATTGATACAACGCTTGATTTTCCGGAAGCCCCTTCTTTAGTCATTGTTTAATGTGAGATTTTTATGAAAACGTATCCTTCCGATATTGCATTTACCCCTTCAGTTAAAGCTATCCAAAGCCAGAAAGGTTCACGGAGTAGCTATGCCAGGATGGAACAGAGCCGAGGATGGAAAACAACGATCACCCCGGACCTTGTCGAGTTTCTCTCAGGCTTGGATATGTTCTACATTGGCACAGCGAACCAGTTCGGGCAACCGTATATCCAGTATCGTGGAGGTTCGCGAGGTTTCCTCAAAGTGCTGGACGAGAAAACGCTTGGGTTTGCAGATTTTGCAGGCAATCGCCAGTATATTTCGCTGGGGAACCTTGCCGAAAATCCGAAAGTCTTCTTGTTCTTGATGGATTATTTCAATTCCTCGCGGGTGAAAATCTGGGGAACTGCTCAGGTGATTGAAGATGATCCGGCATTGCTCGAACGACTCGGCGATACCAATTACCCCGCCAAAGTGGAACGTGCGATTGTAATTAATATCGAGGCATGGGATATCAACTGTCATCAGCATATCCATCAACGATTTTCTCAACATCAAATTGGGCCTGTGATCGAACAACTCCAAAAGCGAATTGTTGATCTCGAAACCGAATTGCAACAATTACGAAAACTGGGTTAGAATTTCTCATTCAAGTTGCACGATTTTCTTTCGCCTACCCCTCTCCCGTTTGTGTTTCTTCGACCTTTGACCCGCGAAGTTTACACGATACCCAACTTCCGAAATCATCAAAGAGCAAGTACGTCACAAGGGTGACAATAAACGTCAATAAGAATGATAGTGTTACATGCCCTTCGACTTTGGGCGAAAATGAAACGCGAGAAATGGAAAGTTTGGGGGAGGCTGGGGTCTTCGGCCTACCCTTTTCGCCGTTTGGGTCTGACATTCTATTCATTTTCTTCCTTGCCTCAAAGTCCTTAATAGCTCGTATAGTTGCGACCTCTTTTCTTCTTTTTTGATGGAGTTTTCTTCGGCCCGCTGGGGCTAGTTCGATGGTGATAAGGTCTTGAAAGGGGTAGCTGAAGACCGACAACTCTTTAGTTCTCTTCTTTCAATTGTGTTCGCAATTCCATTAGCAGTATCCCAAGCCGGTTTTTACCACTCCCGTCACCACCATCACCCCAATACGAATCGTTTTCGGTATGTTCGACAAGGTGGGCGTCACCCGTGCTGAGGAGTATTTCCTTCAGCTCTTCGTGTTGGGTGAACTTGGCGTGCAGAGCTTCTCGCATGATGGTCTCTTTGACCGATTCCCAATCCTTGCGGAGCGGTTTCTTCCGGTCACGCCCGAGGCTGGCAGCAATCGAGGGGGTCTTAGCTGTGCGAACCTCTTCTTCGTGTTCGGTTCCGGCAAACTTCTGGGCTTGGAAATAATGCTCCGTCGTCGGCCAACGCTTTTTCTTGAGGAAGATACTCACCCGATAAAAGTTCGAGAAGCACCCGTGATCGCCCGTCGTGGAATAGAAGTTGATGGTTTCTGGCATCGGACACACAAAGTAAAAGGGGAACGGTCGTTATTGTCTTAGCAGAGTAAAGAGAAGTGGTCAGGGTTCGGAGGTGATCGGGGCGTGTTTGTCGATTTGCAAAAAATTCCTTTCAACCTTTTATTCGGGGGGTAGCCTTTTTGCGGGAATGTCCTATTTTGATTGTTTCGTAATCTGGCCGGCGATCCGGTTGTTTTCTTGTTTGGGAGTGGCCCCAATGGGCATGCAATGTAGCGTCTGCGGTAAGAAACCCAGTGTCGGCGGACAAAAGACTTATCGCGGTAAAGCAAAATATCTCGGCGGGGTTGGTAAAAAGATCACGGGTCACACCTCGCGTATCTTCTTCCCGAACCTCCAACGTATCCGCATTGTCAAAGCAGGCAAGACCGTCCGTGCCAACGTCTGCGTTCAGTGCATCCGTTCTGGCTCGATTGAACGTCCGGTCAAACGCAAACCGTTTGCCGTCACCGGCGCCTAATCGCGGTCTCTTTACCCGAAAGTCAGGGACATTATGGATATCGAAACGGTTCGTAAAGTCGCCAACCTTGCACGGCTCGATCTCTCCGATGCTGATCTCGCCACAATGACTCAGCAACTCTCTGCTATTCTCGGTTACATCGACCAACTCAGCGAACTCAATACCGAAGGGGTCGAACCTCTTTCGCACCCCCTTCCCATCCAAAATGTCTTCCGCGACGACGAACCGCAACCCTCGTTGCCGGTCGATCTCGCTTTACAAAATGCCCCTGCCCGTCAGGGTGATTATTTCTCCGTGCCTGCCGTTTTCGATCAGGCCGACGATTTGTCGCACTAAGCCGAAAGTCATAAATCCTCTCTTACGTTTACCCTCTTACCGATCTGTTGGTGTGTGAATGTCCGTCATTCTCAAAACCGTTAGCGAACTTCTCGAATTGCAAAATAAGGGCGAGGTCTCCTCTGTCCAGATTACGCAAGAATACCTCAACGCCATTGCTTCCCACGATAGCAAAGTGAAGGCATTCCAACTCGTTGATACCGAAGGGGCATTGCAACAGGCCCAAGCTGTCGATGCGAAACGCAAAGCCGGTCAACCCCTTGGGGCACTCGCAGGCGTTCCCGTTGCAGTGAAAGATGTCCTTTGCATCAAGGGACAACCCACAACCTGTAGCAGTAAGATGCTCCAGAATTTCCGGCCCCCCTACGATAGTGCTGCCGTCGAGAAGCTCCGTTCTGCCGATGCCGTGTTGATTGGCAAAACCAACATGGACGAATTTGCAATGGGTTCTTCGACGGAAAATAGTGCCTACATGACGACGCGAAACCCGTGGGATTTGGAACGTATCCCCGGTGGATCGTCGGGCGGGTCAGCAGCAGCCGTTGCAGCATCTTTTGCCCCTGTGTCGCTCGGAACCGATACGGGAGGCTCGATTCGTCAACCGGCGGCATTGTGTGGAATCGTCGGCAGTAAGCCCACTTACGGACGGGTCAGCCGATATGGTCTGATTGCGTTCGCAAGCTCGCTCGATCAGGTCGGAGCATTCACGCACGATGTCAGCGATAATGCCCTCATGCTCGAAATCCTTGCAGGTTACGACAAACGCGACAGCACCAGCGTAGATCGGTCCGTTCCAAGTTATACTAAGACGCTCAATCAACCTATCGAAGGTTTGCGTATCGGTGTACCCAAAGAGTACTTCGAGGAAGGGCTAGATAGCGAAGTGAACGGAGCTATCCAAGATGCCCTCAAGGAATATCAAAAGCTCGGCGCAAAACTCGTTGACGTTTCCCTACCCCATAGCATGTATGCTGTTGCGGTCTATTACATCGTTGCCACGGCAGAGGCGTCCAGCAATTTGGCACGCTATGAAGGGATGCACTACGGCTATCGAGCCAAAGCCAAAGACGGTGAAAAGCTCGACCTCATCAAGACCTATTCACGCTCACGGGTCGAAGGTTTCGGCAAGGAAGTACAACGCCGGATTATGCTCGGCACATTTGCACTCTCGGCGGGTTACGTCGATGCCTATTACCTCAAGGCGTTGAAAGTTCGTCGCCTCATCAAGAACGATTTCGACCAAGCCTTTTCGCAATGTGATGTGGTACTTGGTCCCACAAGCCCCAGTGCGGCTTTCAAGATCGGCGAAAAATCGAGTGACCCGCTCTCGATGTATCTTTCGGATATTTACACGATTGCTTGCAACCTTGCAGGGATTGCAGGGATGAGTATCCCGTGCGGATTTACCAAGTCAGGTCTCCCTATCGGGATGCAATTACAGGTTCCGCCGTTTGAAGAAGAAAAGATGTTCCGCATTGCCAAGATGTACGAAGGTGCAACCGATTGGCACACACGCCGACCAAAGATGGGGTAATTCGGGTTTATTTCCCCTCTAACAGTTTCCCGATACTCAGACGAATTTCTTTCGAGTCGCCTGCTTTGACGATAGTTTGGTTGGCTTTTTCGATCATTCGCTTTTCGAGTGTCGGCTTTACCAAGTTCACAACATCGTGAGCGGTGTCGCCGAGAATCTTGGCAGCATCACCACCGACACCGAGTGTATGCTCAATGCGGAACCCTTCGTAGGAAAGTTTGGCTTCGGTGATTCGCATTCGGAACACAAGGTCGGGAAAACCTTTGCCATTTTTTTCGACTCGGCTTGTCGATTCGCACTTCATATTCAGGATGGGGACCACACGCCCTCGTGTTTCTCCGCTATACAAACGCACGCCCGCTTTCCAGATTTGTTGCTCGAATTTGAAATCGGTATTCATGCTCATATTCGCATCGAAAGTGATTTTCCCGTTCTCGGGTTGTTTGACGTTGGTGATATTCAACTTGAGGTTCTTATCGGGATCAACGGCAGTCATTTGAATCTTACGCCAAGTGCCATCATTCTTGAGGGCTTCCATCGTGTGAGGTTTCAGGAGTATCCCTTTTTTCTCCCAACGAATGCCGTTGGGGACCATCGATTGATGCCCCCAATTCATATCTTGCGAAACCAAAGGCGTCGGCAACGCCGCAAGGATCAACGGTCGAAAGATCATCGTCAACTCAGCAGCTGTGGGCGGATCGATAGGCAAATCGTCATCGGGCTTGCCTTGAGCAAAGAGGGTCGTTGGAGAAAGGACCAAAAGTAAAAGGAGAAGCAAACGCATCACATTTCTCGCAAAGGAAGATATGGGTGATTATACACCGATTCAACTCAAATCAGAACCAGAATAGGTGGGGTCTGGCAAAATCAATTGCCTATGCGAGATAAAAGCAAGAATATCAGGTCTCTTGCGCTTTTGTCCTCGTATTTCAAGAGATTCCCTCACAATGTCAATTATCGGCGGTTTGGGTGTCGATCCTATCGCTTTTGCCAGTCGAACGGAGCCGGCCTTTACTTGACAGCCCCCCTCTATTCGCTGTAGAATGGCGTTGAGGAGTTTAGCCTATGAACGCTAATACCGCATTGAATTCGACCGTACCTTCCTCTCAACGGCGAGAGGTTGCAAGCAATAATCAACACATTTGGGATGAACAACTCGAACGTCTACAAGCGGTTATTGCTTTTCACGCAAAATACGACGATGTCGAGACGCCGAAACTCCCAGAATTGATAATCTCGGGTGCTCGGAAGTTGCTTTTGAAACTAGAAGCCGACGGTGTTGCACCACCTCTAATTATCGTCGGCAGTCCTGATGCAACAATCGTGTTTGAATGGCATAATTGGGAGGAACAGAAAAAATTTCGCTCACTCGAGGTCGTGTCTGAAAACGAAGCGGAAGACTTTATCAATGACCCCAGTCGTAAAAGCTACTCCCTGACGATGGTGACCTTCTGATGACTGACGAAGTTTCGCCCACCCCACTTCCAACAGAGCGTATTTTGAAAGGTAAATTTATGCGGCGGTTTCTTCCCACACTCGCCACCCCCGACCTCATTCCTGATAACGCATTTCGTCCAACAACTGAAGATCTTGATGGAATCTCTGTATCTCGCTACGACCTACCTGATCCGATCATTCGGGTTTTGGGTAACACCAAAAAACCGGCCAACAGCTACAGCGTGTGTGTTTTTGAGACCTCAGACCTCGACGATTTTGTGGTGATAGAATCTCCCGTTTCAAACGATCTGGGACACGCCCACATTCCAGAATTGAAAGCATCCTACTGCGACCTGAATAAAACTCAAAAGGCGCCATTCAAGTTTATTATGGACCAGTTACGAGAACGCTCAACGATCATTCACCGAGCTGGTGATCCGATCCCATCTGCCATAGGAACAAGCATTGATTCAGGACCATTTATCGAAAACCCACCAACACCTATGTCTGCTGAGATTCTCGATCCGGTCCATGCAATCTCAGCGACGGAAGCAACAGAAACCATTCAGCAACGCCCAAACGGGTTGTTTAGAGTTTTGGCTTTTCTGTTTTACCCGTTTACCTTATTGGCAAAACTGCTCTCAAAAAAGAAATCGAACGACAAGCCAACTGGAAAAGAATAGCCTTGTTGCAGGCAATCGGCAGTCTGAGAATCTTCCCGTTATCTTCCCAACCGGGTGTGGCAACGGTTTAGGGTGGTTTGTTGGAAAGCCCGTAAATACTCGGTACTCCGGTCACTAACGTTCCCGGCTCATGGTCTTTGCGGTTTCGGTAATCTTTGGGTAAAACCCGTAAAGGCCACGAGCCGGGAGCGTCAGCGACCGGAGTACCGCGACTATCGATACCCTAAACCGTTGCCACACCCTCCCAACTCACCCCGTCTTCCTGCTTTCTAGTATCTACGTCGCACGTCACACGCTTCGCGATGCTGTAATTTAGGAAAGCTCGCATCGAATCGGCTTGCGCGGAGATTTGCGTAAACGTTAAAATCACCTTTCTTGGGATTCTTTCAGAAATGAGGGGCAAATCTTCTTGACCGAAATGCAAATTGGGGTTATCCGCCCAACGATTCAAGGATTGTGCGCGAGCTTCCCAGCTTTTGGGGAGCCGACAAAGGCTTACAGAATAGCTGCTGTTTTCGGGGGAAAATGGCGTTGTTCTATCTCCCCGTAGAGTTGGGGGTAAGGAGATCCGGGGTGTTTCCATTCAATGCGAGAGGCTTCCGGCGTTATGTGTTCGGGCTGGCCCTCCTTCCGGGGTGCTGGTTCGCCGGGACCATTTTCTTAGACGGGGCAGGCGCATCGGCGCAAGATAAAGCTCCGCCAGTTATTTCGGGCGACGATATCCCTTTGCTCAAAGGTGATAAAAGTACCCGACCTGCTGCAACCAAAGACGATTCGGGCAAACCCTTCTGGAAAGAAGAAGGGGCTGCACCTAAAGGCAAAGAATCGGCAGGGGAGAAACTCCCGACCGATTCCCGTGCCCTTTTAGAGCTTGCCAAGAAAGCCTACGACAAAGGCGAACTGGACAAAGCACAGGATTTAGCAACCCGTGCCCAAGCCAATCAAGGGTCGATCCGATGGGGTATCTTCGAGACGAACCCGGCTTCGTTGCTCAAAGATATTCAATCGACCCGAGCTCGTCACAACCGCACCGAAGCCGAACGGCTGACCGGTGAAGCTCGCCTGTTACTCGAAGCGAAAGCCAAGAATACGACTGAGCGTGCGGCAAACGTCGCTAACGCCGAAGAGAAAGCCCGTAAGGCTCTCCCTTTGTATGGCGATGTGGGTACGTTTGATTTCGGCGACCGGCCGCAGAAGATTCTTGCCGATGCCAAAACCATCCGCGAGAAAGAGAAACTTGCGGAAAGTAAGGTCACGGTTGCCAAACCGACTCCAACCAAACCTGAAACCAAGCCAAGTGAAACGGTCAAGAAACCGGTCGATACCAAACCGCCCCTTGACGTTGACCCGTCGTTGGTGATTAAACCAATCAAGAACGAAACCCCCTCGAAGCCGGCTCAAGTCGATTTGCGTAAGCAAGCCGACCGGTTGTGCCAAGAGGCATCCCAACTTCAGTTGGATGGGAAATTTGTCGAAGCTCGTTCTAAGCTGGTCGAAGCTCACAACTTGGGTGCTGCCTACGGGTCAACCGAAGAGACACCCGAATCAATGCACCGTAGCTTGATGATCTCTGTCAAGCGTCGTCTCAACGGCCTTGCTGCCGAAGCTCATCAGATGTCCGAGAATGGGCATTGGGTCGAAGCCGAAGCCAAGTTAATCGTTGCTTCTAAGATGGCCAAGCAGTTCGAGCTGGATACCAAACCTTTGGATGATCGTCTTGTCACTGTTCGCGCGAGTATGCGAAAAGCCGACGACGTTGCCAAAGGGGGTTTTCCAACCCTTCCAACGGTCGATGACCCGATCAAGACCGTTGCAGGAAAAGACCCCGAAGGGCCAGTCGATCCGCTTCCTCCTTCGGGCAAACCCGATAAAGGGGCGTTGCTGTTAGAGCAAGCTCGTATCGAATTCAAAGCCGGTAAACTCGAAACCGCTCGTAAATTGGCTATCGATGTCATTAGCATGAACTCGAACGCCAAAGACGAAGCAGCCAAAGTTCTTCGTGACATTGATGCTGAGGATGGTATCCTTCGTCAACGCAATGCCACTCGGGCTTTCCAAAACGGTGTGACCGAGTTCAACAACCAAGAGTACAAGAAAGCTCTGGCGATCTTTAATCAGATCAACCCGCAAGACCTTTCTCTTGATACTAAGAACGCTCTGCGACGTTACACCACAGAAGCTAACAACAAAATCAATCCGGAACCTTCGACCCTTGTGAGTAACGATCCGCCGAAATTGCCGAGCGATCTGGACCCCAAGAGCGATCCAAGCAAACCGCCGATGCGTCCTCCGGTCGAAAAGCCGATGGGCATGGGTACGATTACGGGAATGGTCGAAACACCTGCTCCGAAAACAGGGGCTGATAGTTTCCTCAAACAACAAGAGACGGTTACTCAGGTCGAGTTCCAAAAGCTCCGCACGGAAGCCCTCAAGATCGAGAGCGATGCAACTGCCCGCTTTGTTCGTGGGGAGACCGACGCTGCCTTGCTCGATCTCGAAAAATTCGTTGCTCGTGTGAAAAGCTCGAACTTGGACGCCACCAAGCAAGCGTTGCTCACTCGTCCTATCGAAGCTCGCATCGACAAGCTCCGTATCTTGAAGCATCAAACCGACTTCTTGGCGAATGAATCCCGTCGTAACCGCCAATTCAAGGCGGACATGACCCAAGAAGCGATGGTGAAACAGCAAAAGCAAGAGGAAGTCCGTAAACTCATGCTCGCTGCGGGCCGTTTCATGGACGAGCACAAGCACAAGGAAGCCTACGCCCAAGTGCAACAAGCTCACCAACTGGCGCCAGACGATCCTTCGGTAAATGCTGCCTTCCAAATCTTTGAAACGAAGATGCGTTCGTTGGATTTCCGCAAGACGGACAAAGAACGAGAAGAAACTTTCTACAAGATGGGGGATGAGTGGTTCAAAGGTTTTGCGCACAAAATGAGCAGCGATACTCCGCTCCGTATTTCGCAAAACATGCAGTATCGCGACCAGATCAAGCAACGCGAAACCTACGAGCATGGGATTCGTTCTGGTCGGATTCGTACCGAGAAAGAGAAAGAGATCGAATCGAAGATGTCCACTCCTATCGAGAGCCTGAGCTTCAAAGGTCAGTCGCTCGAAGATGTGGTAGACCATCTGCGAACCGTGACCAGTATGAACTTTATGTTGGACCTTCCTGCATTGAAGGCCGCCAACATCGACTCGAAGACCCCGATTCACGTTCAATTGCGTAACGTGTCTCTCGGTTCTGGGTTGCGAACGGTCGCTCACCAAGCGGGCCTAACCTACATCATCAAGGATGAAGCCATTCACTTCACCACGACGAAAGGGGCACAGGGCCGTAACGAAACCCGTACGATTCCGGTTGGCGATTTGATCGTTCCGGTTCCTCATGCGAATCCGAACCCCCAAGTCCCCGGTTTGATTACCACAAATCAAAACCGTCCGGGTAACACGCAAGGGGGATACGAACCGTTCATGGGCTTGGGTCAAGGCGAAGCAACAGGCTCACCTTCGGTTCTTCCCGGTGGTCGTTTGTCAACCCAAAGTGGTTCGCAAGGGGGCCTTTCGACACCCCCTGTTACGCATGGTGCAAAACACGGCGGAACCCTTGAGAAAGAACTTGTCCGTCTGATTACTCAAACCATCCGTCCCGATTCGTGGGCAGCGATGGGGGGCGAAGGGTCTATCGAATACTTCCCGCTTGGCTTGGCTTTGGTCATCAACCAATCGCCGCAAGTCATCGAAGAAGTGGAACAACTGTTGGAATCTCTGCGACGTCTCCAAGACCTCGAAGTGACTGTCGAAATTAAGATGGTCAGCCTCAGCGAGAGCTTCTTCGAGCGAATCGGTTTGGACTTCAACATGACGATCCCGACCGGAAGCTCCGTGCGACCGGGTGCAACCCCTGTAACTTACTCCGACGGTCGTCAGGGTGTGCCTCTGGACAATCGTAACATTCGTGGTGGCGTCGTGGGCTTGGGTGCTCCCGGCTTCCCGACTTCGGACCTGAATATCCCGATCCGAGCCACCAGCTTCGGAACGAGCATTCCTCCTTACGGGAACTACCTCGGTAGCCTCGGCGGTGGTTTGTCGTTGGGCTTGGCCTTCTTGAGCGATCTCCAAGTGCAAATGTTCTTGGAAGCAGCACAAGGTGACACCCGTAACGCCGTGTTGAATGCCCCACGCATTACAACCTTTAACGGAACCCTCGGTTCGACCTCGGTTCAGTCGATTCAGTTGTTCGTGACTAACGTCGATGTGCAAGTGATGCCAAACGGGGTCGTTGCAGTGCAACCCGTTGTGACTGGTTTACCGATTCAAGGTCAGCCCATCTCGGTGCTGCCTATCGTCTCTGCCGACCGTCGCTTCGTCCGGATGACGATTAACTTCACCCAAACGCAAGTTCGACAATCGACCGTGCTGTTCCCGATCAACATTCCGTTGCAAGGGGTGATTCAGAACGGTCCCGGTGGGGTGATTGCTGGTCCTCCAGTGGTGTTGACCCAGTACATTCAACAACCGACACCGGAAACCATCACGGTCCAAACAACTGTGGTTGTGCCAGACGGTGGAACAGTGGTGATGGGTGGGATGAAGTTTATGAGCGAAGGGCGTAACGAATACGGTCCTCCGGTCATCAGCAAGATTCCGTACCTGAACCGCTTGTTCAAGAACGTCGGTTACGGTCGCGATGGTCAGAACATTATGATCATGGTGACCCCTCGAATCCTCATCAACCGCGAAGAGGAAGAACGTCAAACGGGTAACGACACGAACGCCGTGTTCAACTAACAGCCCCCTCGCCCTAACAATACAGTAAACGCCAAGAGGAGGTCGAAAGACCTCCTCTTTCCGTGTAGGGCATTTTGTTGCAATTCTTCCCTATCACACTTTCGTTATCGTAAGTTTTGCTCAGTGGCCTTTTTTCTTTACTTAAGTTAATGGGATTGGCCTCACAGGTTTTCTGGGATTCTCTCTTTTCTTCTTCGTTGCGACGGATCAAAAAGAAACGACAATGCCTGTTTTTCCCGATTCCCGAACTGCAATTCTCGATTCCCGATCCTGCGATAGAATTTTTGGCCCGATCCTGTAAAATACCTTCATGTGGCCGACATTAATTCCCAAAATTGACCGTTATCGAGAGATCGAAAATTCTCTCGCCGATCCTGTTATCGCTGCCGATGCTCAGAAGTACGGGCGTTTAGCGAAGGAGCGGGGAACCCTTGCCAAATACGTTCTTCCCTTTTTCGAGTACGAAGAGCTAACCAAATCGATTACCGATAACGAATCGATCATCGCGTCCGAGTCCGACCCAGAAATGCGGGCTTATGCCGAAGAAGAGCTTAAAGGGTTGCGTGAACGTCAAGCCGTCTTGGTCACCAAGATCGAAGACCAATTACTCGTTGATCCCGACGAAGATTTTTCGAGCCTGATTGTCGAAATCCGGGCAGGAATCGGCGGCGACGAAGCTGCTATCTTTGCGGGTGACCTTTACGAGATGTACACACGCTATGCCCGCACCCTCGGCTTTTCGGTTGAAACGATTGATGCCTACCCCGGTGAAGCCGGTGGTTTTAAGGAAATCGCTTTCGGCGTAAAGGGCGATGGCGTGTTCCAGTTTTTCCGTTACGAGTCGGGCGGGCATCGCGTGCAACGGGTTCCCAAAACCGAAACGCAAGGACGTATTCACACTTCGGCAGCAACGGTTGCAATCCTTCCCGAACCCGAAGAACTCGACCTGAATATCAAAGCCGAAGACCTCGACATCACCACGATGCGAGCTGGGGGAGCTGGTGGGCAGCACGTTAATAAGACCGAGTCTGCCGTGCGAATTGTTCACATCCCGACCGGTATTGAAGTGAAGTGCCAAGATCAACGAAGCCAACACAAGAACCGCGAACAAGCCATGCGGATTCTACGGGGTCGTTTGTTCGATTATGAGCAGCAGAAAAAGCACGCAGTGCGGGCCGAAATGCGAAAATCGCTCGTCGGTTCGGGTGACCGCAGCGACCGTATTCGCACCTATAACTTCCCGCAAAACCGTATCACTGATCACCGCATTAACCTGACACTGCACACCCTCGATGCCGTGATTATGGGCGAAATGGAAACGCTCATAGGTGGACTGAGGGAGTACGACAAGAAGCAGAAACTCGGACAAGTGTGATTTCAATGAGGTGAAAGCGTGTTGGATGCGTTGTCAACTCCGGTCGCTAACGTCACCGGTTCAATAATTTCAACACCGGTCACTTACGTTCCCGGCTCGCTTTTGTTTAACACCCTTTTTCTTCTCTTTCTCCTCATCGGTTGTCAGCGTCCCACTCCTAATCCCGTTCCCGTTATCCCTTCGCAGACAATTACGCCTCTTGAAAAAGCCGGTTTGCATCAGGTGTTTCAAATTACGCCGACCCTTTATAGTGGCAATTCACCTGAAGATGACGAGGGATTTGCGAGTCTGAAAGCGATGGGTATTCAGACGATTATCTCGGTCGATGGAGCGAAGCCCGATACTGCACGGGCCGAGAAATACGGGCTGCGTTATGTGCATATCCCTTTTGGGTACGATGGCATTCCGCGTGACCGGATTTTGCAACTCGTCAAGGCACGCGAGAATTTACCGGGACCGATTTACGTTCATTGTCATCATGGTAAACATCGCGGGCCGACGGCAATTACGGCCATTCAACTTTGCACCGACCCGTCTTGGGATGCCCAAAAAGCAAGCGAATGGCATAAACTCGTTGGTACCGATGTGCGTTATACGGGTTTACTAAACCTTCCTAAAACATTGGTCAAACCCACTGCGGAGGAGTTGGCGAATCTTCCGAATGAATTCCCTTCGGTTGCAATGGTTCCTGATTTTGCCCGCCTCATGGTCGAAGTCGATCATCGTTGGGATCACCTGAAGATCGTAAAAGCGTCTTCGTGGAGTGTCCCGAAAGAGCATCCCGATATCGACCCGCCACACGAAGCCTTGCAGCTTGTCGAGCATTATCGAGAAACCGCCCGTGTTCCTTCGGCGATTGCACGGGGGCCAAAGTTCTTGAAGCTCCTTGAAGATGCCGAAACCAATGCCCTTGAACTCGAAAAAGAACTTCGTGCGAAACCCGTATCGAAAGAACGTCTCGACACGGCATTCAAGAAAGTCGGCAACGATTGCACCAGTTGTCACACACATCACCGCGACAAACCCCGTTAGGTCGTGGTTCGTGAATCGGGAAAGACAACAAGACAAAAGCAACGGTTTTGCTGTATTTTGCTTTCTCCCGACTCCCGCTCCCCGAACCCCGATGCACGTTTCCTTCTCAACTCGTAAGATGATGCAGAACACTTTTGGAGTAACGTGATTATGTTGGATGCTGCGTATATTCGTGACCATGCCGAGGCGGTTAAGCAGAATTGCAAGAATCGTGGGGCGTTGCATGCTGAGGTTGATCGAGTCGTCGAATTAGACCTACGGCGTAAGACCCTTGCAAGTGAAACGCAGGTTATCCAAAAACAAGCAAACGATACGGCAAAAGCAGTCGGCCCCGAGAAAGACCCTGCCAAAAAGCAAGAACTCATCGCACTCGGTAAGAGCCTACGCGAACAAGTCACCCTCAAAGAAAAAGAAATCAAAGACGTCGAAACGGCGTTGCACGAAGCACTGCTAACGATTCCGAATCTCACCCATCCCGATGCCCCTGTTGGTAGCACGCCTGCCGATAACAAGGTCGTCAAGAAATGGGGCACCCCTCGCGTATTCGATTTTGTGCCGAAGGATCACGTCACCCTTGCGGAGGAATTGGACCTTGCCGACTTTGAGGCAGGGGGGTCGGTCACGGGAAACAAGTTCTACTTCCTGAAAAACGAAGCGGTATTACTGGAACTTGCCCTCATCCAATTTGCGATGCAAAAACTGGTTTCAAAAGGTTTCACCCCAATTATTACGCCCGACCTTGCACGGGTCGAAGTTCTGGAAGGGATTGGCTTTATGCCACGCGACCCTAACCCCGAAACACGCCAAGTTTACACTATTGCCGATAGCGATTTGTGTTTGATCGCCACCGCAGAAATTACCCTCGGCGGGATGCTACGCGACAAGATTCTGGACGAAGCAAAACTCCCTCTCAAGTACGTCGGCCTGAGCCACTGTTTCCGAACCGAAGCTGGTTCGCAAGGGCGTGATGCCAAAGGGTTATACCGCGTGCATCAATTCACCAAAGTGGAGATGTTCGGCTTTTGCACGGCGGAGCAATCGGAAGCAATCCATCTGGAAATTCTGGCAATCGAAGAAGAAATCTTCCAAGAACTCGGCTTGCCTTATCATGTGCTAGATACCTGCACGGGTGACCTCGGCGGGCCTGCCTATCGCAAGTACGATCTCGAAGCATGGATGCCCTTCCGAGGGGAAATCGATCCTGCAACCGGTCGCCCCAAAGGGGACTACGGCGAGGTCACGAGCACCTCAAACTGTACCGACTTCCAAGCACGCCGATTAGGAATCCGCACAAAACAAACCAGCCAAAAAGGGACACGCTTCGCTTACACCCTGAACGGGACAGCCGTCGCTGTCACCCGTGCGATTGTGGCGATTCTGGAAAACTATCAACGCGCCGACGGCTCGATAGAAATACCCACCGTGTTACGCCAATGGGTCGGCAAAGATGAGATTCGACGAGGGTAGGGGGAACGACGATGAGTGAACAAATTGATATGGACAAAATTGCAGAGCTTTTAGGAGAGGAACGACGCGGTAGGGTTACTGCTAAAGGTGGATACTTCGGAGCTATTCAACTGGCTGCGGAGGTTGCAGCTTTGTTGCGTGTTCTAGAGGATGGCGGGCGTCCGTCCGAAACAAAAGGGGTTCAACCCGATGAAAATATTCGTCCGAGTTAATGGGCCTCGACCTGATTTTCGGCTTGTTTTGGCTTTTGTTTGGGGAGACATTGATACCGACACCGACGGCGATTCTCGCAACCCCGCAAGCAACGACTGGACACAGTTGTCCGCGCAAAGCCGAGTTCACCAAGACGAATTTTTTACCATCGATCCTGTTTCCAACGATCCATTAGTTCTCGAAGTGGAATCAAACCACGAGTGGTTAGTGAGGGTTGTTGCGTATCTCTTGGTTGAAACAACAAGAGGCGAAGTTTCGGTGCAACCAATGGGCCCATTTGAACCCGTTTCTTCTCTTCTGGGCAAACTCGAAGATTTTGACTTGAAGGCAGCTTGGAAACGCTACGATTCAAGCCCTTTTCAACGATCAACGCTGGATAACCCCTATCCGAATCTCAAGAGTAAATTGGAATGAATGGGTGGAAATTATCTCCGTAAAAACCCAGAATGTATAGAATAGGGGATGTTACCTTGTACTCATTGTGTTAAGTGTGTTGATGAGTCAATCGATCCGAGAAGTCGATCCAAGTGAACTGCGATTACCCCCAAGTCGGCAAGCTGGGGCTGATCCGTGGAAACTGCATCAACAGATTGCTAAATATGGTGGTTCCAAAGTGGGTATGCCGCCCATCTTCGTTTATGAAGACCCAGACGGTTTGTTGGAGATAATGGACGGTGTTACACGGGCAACACGAATCGCAAAAGTGGCACCCGGCGTAACGGTTCCGGTGGTCATCATCGGACAATATCGAAAGAGTCGTTCCCATTCCCCGCGAGTTGGAGAAAAATTATGAACAGAACGGAACATCGAGATGACATCTTTGCCACTCTTCAAAATCTGACAGAGTCGATACCTGAAATGCGTATCGGTCAACTGATGGCCTCGGTGGGGGAACTATGCGCTGATTTACACGGCAGAGGGTTGTGGGACGCAACCGACGAGGAACTTCTTGAAACAATTTGGCAATTCCAGCGAAACTTCGAGGCTTCCGTTAGTCCGACTGAGTGAAGTATTTTCCAAGTACAATCATATCTACTCCCCTTCCCACCCGTTCCAAAAACGTCGTACAATATCCTTAGCTTGCCGGTTTTTCCTTTTCGCCTTTGCTCGAACGGATATCTTCTTTTCGATATGCGTACCATTATTCTTGCTTTGCTCTTTTCGTCGTCGCTTTTTGCTCAGGCTCCGGCTCAGTCGGAGGAGTTCTTTGAGAAGAAGATACGTCCTTTGTTGCTGGCTCATTGTGTGGAGTGTCACACCGATAAGAAAGTGAAGGGGAAGCTGTGGATGGATTCGCGGGCGTCGTTATTGAAGGGGGGAGAGACGGGGCCTGCGATTGTGCCGGGGAAACCCGAGGCAAGTTTGCTTATCAAGGCGGTTCACTACAAGAGTGACGAACTGAAGATGCCTCCGAAAGGGAAGCTCAAGGATTCGGAGATTGCCGATTTAGAAAAGTGGATCAAAGACGGGGCCGTGTGGCCTAATTCTGGAACGACCGAAACCAAGATCGACCCGAAATCCCCTCTGTTTACCGTTGAGCAAAAGAAGTTCTGGGCCTTCCAGCCAATCACAAAACCGCAACCCCCGCAAGTGAAAGGTCAAACGTGGATCAAAACGCCAATCGACTCGTTTATTTTGGCGGAACTCGAAAAGAAAAAGCTCACACCAAATGGTCAAGCTGAAAAGCGAGTGTTACTTCGACGGGTGACCTATAACCTCACGGGGCTTCCGCCGACTCCTGAAGAGACGCAGGCATTTTTGAACGATAATTCTCCCGAAGCATGGTCGAAAGTATTGGATCGTTTACTAGCATCCCCTGCTTATGGGGAGCGATGGGGACGGCATTGGCTTGACATTGCCCGTTATGCCGACAGCAACGGGCTTGACGAGAACACAGCGTTCGGGAATGCGTGGCGTTACCGCGATTATGTGGTCAAGAGCTTCAACGCCGATAAGCCTTACAACGAATTCGTTCTGGAACAAATTGCAGGCGATTTGCTTCCCGATGCGGACACGAACCCCGACCGACTCACCGCTACGGGTTTCCTTTCTTTAGGGCCGAAAATCCTTGCGGAACCCGATAAACAGAAGATGAAACTCGATATTGCCGACGAGCAACTTGATACTATCGGCAAATCGATTCTGGGACTTACGCTCGGTTGCGCACGCTGTCACGATCATAAGTTCGACCCGATCCCGACCCGTGATTATTACTCGCTCTTGGGTATCTTCACCAGTACACGCACGATGGAGAACCTTGCGACGGTTGCCAAAGCCTACGAACGCCCGTTACCCAACAGCGAAGACCCCAAACGTAAAGCCGACCGCGAAGCACGCTTGAAAGTCGCAACCGATGCGCTGAATGCTTTTTATGCCGATCCACCGAAGGGGTTATTTGGCCCGTTGGTCAAACTCAACGAGCTTAAACTTGCCGTCGAGAACATTAAGAACGAAGCCCCGAAACCGATTATGGTCCTTGCAGTGACAGAAGGTGCCAAGTACGGCGAAGTAAAAGGGGACGGCAAACCGCGTAACCTCTTCGTACAAATTCGCGGAAATTATCTGACTCCCGGCGAAGAAGCTCCGCTCGTCCTGCCGCGAATTATTGCAGGGGAGAATCAAACATCGCTGATTTCGGTCGTGAACGATGCCCCGAAGGTCGAAGCCAATCAGACCCGTTACGGATCAAGTCGCGCCAATAGCGGACGGTTGGAGTTTGGACGTTGGCTTGCCGATAACAAGAATCCCCTCACCGCACGGGTAATTGTCAATCGTGTTTGGCAGCATCATTTTGGCGAAGGGCTTGTGCGATCTTCTGATAACTTTGGCAAACTTGGCGACCGACCAAGTCATCCGGAGTTGTTGGACTGGTTGGCGTCGAAGTTCATGGAAGAGGGGTGGTCCCTCAAGAAGCTGCACAAGTTGATATTAAGTTCCGCTGTTTATCAGATGGGTAGCAACGTCGGGGCAGAGTCGTTCAAAGCCGATCCCGAAAATCGATTGCTCTCGCGTTACCCCCGACGCCGACTCGAAGCCGAAGCCATTCGCGATGGGATTCTTGCGGTTTCGGGCAAACTTGATCGGACACTTGGGGGATCGTTATTGTATAACGGGAATTTTAGCTACATCTCCACAAATCCCACGACCGACCAACAACGCTACGACCACAACCGACGCAGTATTTACATCCCCGTGATACGCAACGTGCTTTTCGACTTCTTCCAAGCCTACGACTTTCCCGAACCAAGTGTCCCGAATGGCAAACGAGCCAGCACGATTGTCCCGTCGCAAACGCTCTTTATGATAAATAACCCCTTTGTCGATAAGCAGGCAAAGGAATTAGCGACTCGATTGCTTGGGGAAGGTAAGTCGAACGAGGAACGCCTACGAACGGTGTACGAGACGGCTTTCTGTCGTGAAATAACCGAATCCGAAACCAAAAAAGGACTGGCGTTTCTCAAAAATCTGGATGTCAAACTAGAAGGAATCGAAAAAGACCCCAAAAAACGGGAGACAATGAGTTGGGCATTTTTCTGCAAAACGATTTTTGCGACCAATGAATTTATTTACCTTGACTGAAACGTCCAAGTTCATAGCATAGTTTTGAGGCTATATAACGATTAAGAGGGTTTTAACGAGTCAATTTTCTCATTGCTTTCTCATTTATTGTGTCGTGAAAGGTTAATCCTCATTTTCGATATAACCATTAAATTCGTTAATTCCGCGCATTTTTCCTTGCGGTTCTAGGGCGCTATTGATTTGCTTTCAGGGATGTCTATACTAATCTTGAAGATTTTAGTTTTTCAACCCCCTCTCCCCCCTCGGAGACTATAGACATGAGCTCAGACAAAACCATCCTCACACTCAACGAGTTGGAGATCCGCGCAACCCCGAGCGAAACACCAACTCCAACCCCAAACCAAAACCCATACCAGTTCCAAAACTTCAACGCCCCTCCGGAAATTACTAACTTCTCAGTGATCCCGGTCGGCCCCAATCAATACCGCATTGTCGGAAGCATTGAAGACGACGATCCGGTTGCAGGTCGCTTTGTGAAAGTGACTTTTCCTAACGGAACAGTCCTCAACGTCCCCGTCACCCCCAACAACGGCGACCCCACAGATGGTACCTTTGACATCACTGTACCTTACAACGGGGCTGCTGGTCTCGCATCCGCAGTCTACACCGATATCAACAACCAAAGCGATTCGGCTTTCGCTCCAGTTCCTTAATTGGACCAGTTGTTGAACCAAACACCAAACCTTCTTAAAGCTCAAGGGAGTCCCTGAGCTTTATTTTTTGATGCTCACATTTTTCAATCCTTTTTCTCTTTCGTGTTCAACTTCCTAAAATAAGGTTTGCGAGAACATTCTTGGGATGGGTGCAGTATGCTTTTGGGATTAGCGAAACGAGCTTTGCTCGAAACCGACAAACGCCTGTTGCTGAAATTGGCGTGGAATATGGGTGTGCGTGGTGGATTGTCCGTGTTGCGACATCGTGCCCGTATTCGTCGGGGCGAATACTTTCCGCCATTCCTTTATGTGAGCGTTATCAATAGCTGTAACCTCCGTTGTCAGGGGTGTTGGGTCGATGTTGCCAGCAAGCAACAAACGATTCAGCCCGAACAATTCCATCGCCTTGTGCGAGAAGCTCGCTCGATGGGCAACGCCTTTTTCGGAATCGTCGGCGGCGAACCCTTCATGCACCCGCAGTTGTTCGACCTCCTCCGACCTCATCGCGATTGCTATTTCCAGATATTCACCAACGGCCATTTCATCACGGACGAAAAAGCCAAGATGATGCGGCAACTCGGAAACGTCACCCCGTTGATTTCTGTTGAAGGGACCGAGATTATTTCCGACGAACGTCGAGGCCGAAAGGAAGTTCTCTCCAAGACCTTACAGGGCTTGCAAAACTGTTTGAATAATAAAGTTCTCACAGGGGTTTGCACATCCCTTTGCCGAACGAATATCGATGATCTTTTACGGGAAGCGTGGATTGATCGCCTCATCGAGATGGGGGTTATGTACACATGGTTCCACGTCTATCGACCGATGGGACCAAAACCGAACTTCGACCTCTGTTTGACATCCGAACAAGCATTGCGTGCCCGCAAGTTTGTCGTCGAAATGCGTGCCAAAAAGCCGATTGTGATTGTCGATGCCTACTTCGACGGCGAAGGGAAAGCCCTATGCCCTGCTGCAACGGGTATCAGCCACCATATCAACCCCTGGGGCGATATCGAACCGTGCCCAATTGTGCAATTCTCGAAGGAATCGATTCACCCCGTCGAATCCGACCCACGACCGTTGCGTAAGAAGTTCTTGGAATCGGAATTCTTAAAAGACTTCCGTACCCTCTCTGCTGAGACCACTCGCGGATGTATCGTCCTCGAACGTCCCGACCTTCTGAAGAAACTGATCGATAAACATTCTGCCAAAGATTCGACCGCCCGCCAGACTGCCATGCGCGAACTCGAAGCCATGACCGTTCGCCCGTCGCAGTATAGCCCCGGCAACGAGGTTCCCGAAAAGAGCATTTGGTA
>VYLT01000058.1_pt1 | contig 24966 bp, 20 predicted proteins | sample 5114261 | NCBI WGS metagenome assembly VYLT01 (sample SAMN12291815, study PRJNA351875) | freshwater metagenome | isolation source: freshwater lake | place: USA: Michigan, Little Long Lake | collected 2011-07-12 | reverse complement strand
CGTTGCAGCCGTGGTATCGATAGTGGCGCGGAGTTTTTCGGCAAGGTGAATCGCACTTCGCTGCCCTGAAGTAGTCGAACGAGAAAGGCCGTAAATTACGGGTGAAACTGAGTTTTTCAGGTAGTGCGTGGCTTGTGCAAGTGCCTCTTCGAGAGGGACTTCTTTGTCACCAAGTCGGGCAACCGGTGGATGCGAGCTTTGCAAGCGTTGAAACCAGTTGCGTGCCATATCGCAACCGTGCGTTTCGACCTCAAAGGTATCGCCAACGGGTGTGACGACAAGGTCATCGCAAACGGCCCCACATGCTGTACAAGGAAAATCGCGGTAGATTGGCAAAGGGATTGTCATTGTTATTTGAGATGAGGAGCGATTGCTTTCGACCAAAGTTCGTAACCTTCAGGGGAAAGGTGTAACCCGTCTTTCACAAAGAGGCTCGGTATCAATTTCCCGTCATCGCTGTACATCAAGGAAGAAATATCGACAAAGGCTAATCGTTTATCTTGTTCACAGTATTGGCGTATGAGAAGGTTGGCTTTCATCTGCTTTTCGATGAGTGACTCTCGCTTGATGCTCGGCTTGATTGAGATAAAGACAATTTTCGTTCTGGGTAGGAGTGTGTGAATCGATTCGGTGAACTCCGCAAAATCGTGCAGAAGCTGTTCGGGCTTGCGACCATTGGCAACATCGTTATCGCCGGCGTAGAAGATAATCGTCTTCGGTTTATAGGGCTTGATTAACCGATTCACGAAAAGGGTACTATCACGAATTTCCGAACCGCCAAACCCGACATTCCAATAGGTGTCATCTGGGAATGATTTCTTCAAATTCCAAAGCCGGATACTCGAAGAGCCTGCAAAGAAAATACCCCCTTCAGGTGGCGGATTCTCTTTCAAGCCTTTCTCGATGCGAGCAATCTCGTTTTCCCATTTCCGCTCACGTTCCCCCGGTTCCTCGGAGTAAACCAAGTTAATCGCTACAATCACGCTAAATATCGTTGTGAGGCAAAGGGTTTTTAGGGAGAGCATCTTCCACCGTTGTAGGGTCGAATTCGGCATAGAAGGCATCCTACACGGGAACAACCAGAAAGCAACGGGAACCCACACCCGTGCGGCAACTTCCTACGATCTATGGCAGAAGCAAACAGACAATATCGCAGAGGACGCAAAGACGCAGAGACGCAAAGAAGACAAAAGAAATCAGAAGAATGTGTAGCAGACAAACACGGATAGATGTCGGAAGAGAAATCTTTGGCTTTTGTCTTCTTTGCGTCTCTGCGTTATTGCCTTCCTGTGCTTTGGTTTTCGACCAGCTAATTTGCCAATTCACTGTGTGCCGCCTACCCCCATTAAACGACCAAAGCCCCTGACGTGTAGGGGCTTTGGCGAGGTCGCTTTTATTCGGGACAAACTTACTTCACTTCGTATTCGGCATCAACTACGTCGTCGCCTTGCTTGGTGTTCGGGGTGGTACCCGTTGCACCCGCACCGGTGTCTCCTTGTTGGCCTTGACCGTAAAGCACTTGGGCCATTGCGTGGGCAGCCTGTTCCAAGTTGCTGTGGGCACTGCGGATGGCATTGAGGTCATCACCTTTGGTTGCGGTGCGGAGCTTCTCGACGGCAGCCGTGATCGGGGCTTTGTCGGCCTCTTTCACTTTGTCGCCAGCGTCGCGTAGACCTTTTTCCACTTGGTAAATCAGTTGCTCTGCCTTGTTGCGTTCGTCGATCAACTCGCGTGCTTGCTTGTCGGAATCGGCGTTCATTTCGGCTTCGCGTTTCATCTTTTCGATTTCGGCTTGGTTCAACCCGCTCGATCCTTCGATACGAATTGTGCTTTCCTTACCGCTCGATTTATCACGGGCCGAGACGTTCAACACGCCGTTGGCATCAAGGTCGAAGGTCACTTCGATTTGAGGGGTTCCGCGAGGTGCGGGCGGAATCCCCTCTAAGTGGAAGTTACCGATCTTCTTGTTGTGCATCGTCAACGGACGTTCGCCCTGGTACACTTGGATTTCCACGCCCGGTTGGTTATCGGCTGCGGTCGTGTAGGTTTGGCTGGCCTTCTTCGGAATCGTTGTGTTCCGAGGAATCAGCACACTCATCACGCCCCCTTCCGTCTCGATACCAAGCGAGAGAGGGGTCACATCCAAAAGCTGAATCGTCGATTGCGAACCGAGGAGCAACTGAGCCCCTTGAATGGCAGCCCCGATGGCGACCACTTCGTCTGGGTTCACCCCGCGATGCCCTTCCTTGCCAAAGATATCCTTCACAAGCTGTTGCACGCGAGGCATACGGGTCATCCCACCGACCATCACAACCTCATCGATTTGCGAAGGTTTGAGACGAGCATCTTCAAGGGCTGCTAACACGGGTTTGCGGCATCGGTCGAATAAGTGTTCGACCATTTGCTCAAACTTCGAGCGTGTCAGCGACATCATAATATGCTTCGGCCCCGTTGCATCTGCGGTGATAAACGGCAGGTTGATATCGGCGGTCGTGGCACTGGAAAGGTCTTTCTTCACACGCTCGGCGGTTTCTTTGAGCCGTTGCAATGCGGTTTGATCCTTTCGCAAATCGATATTGTTTTCCTTTTGGAACTCGTTGGCAATGTAATCGATCAACACGTCATCGAAGTTATCACCCCCGAGGTGTGTATCCCCGTTGGTCGATTTCACTTGGAACGTGCCATCTTCGTCGATCTCAAGAACGGAGATATCGAAGGTACCTCCCCCGAGGTCGAACACCGCAATCTTTTGGTTCTTCTTTTTGTCGAAGGCGTAGGCCAAACTCGCTGCGGTCGGCTCGTTGATAATCCGCATCCGTTGCTTGCCGACTTTACCCGTCTTGGGATCGGTAATCTCCCATTCGGTATCGAAACCTGCAACGGCTGCCGCATCGATAGTGGCTTGTCGTTGAGCATCGTTGAAGTAGGCAGGGACGGTGATGACCGCTTTGCGAACCGTTTGGCCCAAGTAGGCTTCGGCAGCTTCCTTGAGCTTGCGAAGAATCATCGCCGAGATTTCTGGCGGGGTGTAGGGTTTGCCATCGATCTCGACTTTGACGACTTCTTCACGTCCACCAACGATCTTATAGGGAACGAGTTTTTCTTCGCTCTCGACTTCGGAGTGTCGCCGTCCCATGAATCGTTTGATCGAGTAGATTGTGTTACGGGGATTCAAAACGGCTTGGCGTTTGGCAGGGTCGCCAACGAGACGTTCGCCCTTGCTGGTAAATGCCACAATCGACGGGGTGATCCGGTTCCCTTCTTGATTGGGTATAACCTTGACTTCGCCGTTCTCTTCCATCACCGCGACAACGGAGTTAGTTGTTCCGAGGTCGATCCCGATAATTTTATCTTTGGCCATTATTGCTACTCCTTTTCGTATTTGGTTATTGTTTGCTTGGGCGTTGGTTTATTCGTCACTTAAGAGACTTACTGAAGCATGTTGGATGCCAATTTTTTGGATTTTCTTAAACCCTTGAAATCAAAGGGACTTACAAACGGGTTTTTCTCGCCATTTTGAGAAAAACTGTCAGAATGGCAGGTGTTGTCGGGGTTCGGGGAACGGGATTCGGGGTTCGGGTATCGGGTATTGCCTGTTGCACACTCCCGCCACCTACACCACCGCAATCCCCAGTGCAGATGCCAGCACACCAGCGAATTTCTCAGCGTCTGGTTTTTCCAGAACCGAATCGTTCCACATACCTTGACAAGGTATCGGGATCGGGATGGGGGCTGCGGATTCCTGATGCTCTACCACGTCAGCAAAGTGGTTTATCGTTGTTCCACCCTCGCCATCGCTGGTCTCGACAGTGCGGATTGTCACATGTTTGGGGGTACCCGCTTCAACCAAGATTCTTTCGCCCAGCAGGATAGGCCCACCGGGTGATACTTGCATTGTTTGCCCATTATCACGAAGAGACTTGCGAAAGATATGTTTTGCCAAAACGATCAGAATCGGGATTCCTCCGACAATCGCTAACGCTGTGAATATCCATGCGATGATTGTTAAAGTATTTTCGTTCAGAACCTTGTTAAAGAAAAACACGATCATGGAGAAAACAAAGAAAGCAAACATTCCGAACGCCCCAACCAGCACCGGTATCGCGAAAAGGGTCACGCAACCGGAATGGAATATCGCTAACCGACGAGCCGACGTTTTATTTGGGCGGAATTCCCAAACGGAACCGTTTCGCCTTTGCTCGAATTTACCGACGCTCGTAAAATTGTTGCTCACGGAATCCCCATTTGATGCAAACGATAGCATATCTCGTCAGGAGAGTATATTTTTCCCGGTCTACCAGTTTCGGTGAAACTCTTCAAAAAATGAAAACGATCCGGTCCTTTGAAGGACTTTTGGGGTTTAAGAAATCGTGACCCACGAAAGGGAACTCCTACCATGAGCCGCCATCTGCTCAGTCTCCTTGTGATTGCTTGTCTTCCTGCGTTTTCCATCGGAGAGACTCCAAAGTTGCCAACATTCGAGCGGGATATCCTCCCGATTTTGAATACGCATTGCCTTCAATGTCATGGCGGGGTCCATCAACGGAATAATCTCGATCTTCGGGAGCTTGCATCCTTACTCAAAGGAGGCAAGAGCGGAACGGCTATTGTTGCCGGTAAGCCTGACGAGAGTTTACTTTGGCAAAAACTGACAAAAGACGAAATGCCCAAAACCGACAATAAGGTTTCGGACGCCAATAAGAAAATCATTCGAGAGTGGATACTCGCAGGGGCAAAGGGTGCCGAAAAGAAACAAGGTGCAAGTGTGGTTCGACCCGCCCAAAAACCAACAGAGGTAGCCACACGCATCGACCAAGAAATCAGTGTTAAACTCGTTGCCGAGAAAATACCCACGTCACCGAAAACCGATGATGCAGAGTTTCTGCGTCGGGTCTATCTCGACATCATCGGCAAGCCACCGACTGCACAACAAGCAACTGCGTTTCTCGAATCCAAAGAAGCTAATAAACGAGCGAAGTTGGTCGAAACGCTCCTTGCATCGGAAGATTACGGGAAACACTTCGGTGAGCGTTGGGTCAATATCTTCTACCTTACCACAGTCAATCAGAATCCAATGTCTCCGGCACCTTTCAAAGAATGGTTTGCCAAACAAATGAATACAGGGCGTGGATGGGATGTTATCACCCGCGATATCTTGACCTCGACCGGCCCTCTTAGCGAGTCGCCACAGGGATCGTTCTTTTACTTCAATGGTGATATGAATGCCCAGTTTACTCCCAAAATCCTTGCAGGCAATATCGGGCAAGTGTATCTCGGTTTGCAGATTCAATGTGCAGAATGTCACGATCACCCGTTTAGCGCATGGAAGCAAACCGACTTCTGGAATCTGGCAGCGTTCTTCGGTCAAATTGCCAAAATGGAGACGGTGGAAAACAAAAATACCCCCGGTGTAAAAGAACGGCATCTCGACGAACCGAAACCGGGCAAAAAGCCCCCCGTTCCACCAAAAGAAATTAGTATTAACATTCCCAACGATGGCGAAGCACGCAACGGAGGCAAGAAGGTTCCCGCAGGGCTTTTGGATGGGACCAAATTGTCTGCCGACCCAACCAAAAGTCACCGTCCCCCGTTCGCTGAGTGGTTGACGGCAAAGGATAATCGGATGTTTGCCCGTGCGACTGTGAATCGGTTCTGGGCACACTTCTTCGGGCGAGGTTTTGTCAATCCCCTCAATGACTTTGGTGACCACAACACCCCCTCGCACCCCGCACTTCTTGACGAACTGGCAGACGAGTTTGTTGCTTCCGGGTTCGATGTCCGCCATCTTATTCGGTGTATCGTCCTGAGTGAAAGCTATCAGAGGACAAGCAAGGTCGTGCGAGGCAACGAGAAACCAGAAGCGGAGGCCCTTTTCGCTCGAATGGCTCCGAAGGTGCTAACGCCCGAACAACTGTACGATGCGTTGTGTATCGCACTCGAGCTTTCGGAGATTGCTCCGCCGGTCGATCCTAAGAAGAAACCAAACCCGAAAACTCCCCCGCCACCCACACCACGCACGGTCTTTGTGTCCCAATTTCGCGGGCCGGGCGAAGCCGACGAGCCGACTGAACTCAAACTCGGCGTACCCCATGCACTGAAACTGATGAATGAACGTTATTTTAACACGGGTGGAAAAGTCGTAGATCGTGTTCTCGACGAGGGTAAAACAACCTCTGTTGCAATTGAGGAATTGTTCTTAGCGGTCCTTTCACGCAACCCCTCAGCAGCAGAACGGACGAGGTTCGCTTCCTTCACCGAGAAACAGAAATCCCCTCGCGATGCCTATTGCCGCGTCGTGTGGGTGCTGCTCAACAGTAGCGAATTTATCCTTAACCACTAACCCCTGACGAACCATTGTTGGAGATATTATCATGGCTCTTCGTGAAACGGTCTTACGCCGTGAGTTCTTGAAACTGAGCAGTGCAGGGGTTATTGGAACCTCATGTTCGGGTTGGATGTTGCCACATCTTGCCTTTGCTTCTGAAAAGAAAGCGACACGCCCAAAGGCTTGCATCATGTTGCATATGCAAGGCGGTGTTAGCCAACACCACACGTTCACCGTGCCGGAACACAAGGCTCAGAACGAGCAAATCGATACGGCTGTTGCGGGTGTCAAGTTCTCTGAGCTTTTCCCGAAACTTGGCACGAAAATGAAAGACATCTGCCTGATACGGGGGATGAGTACGGGCAACAGCGTCCATGAAAGGGCAAGAATCCTAATGCACACAGGGCATAACCCCAACGGGACCGTGCAGTATCCTTCGGTTGGTAATATCGCATCGTGTGAGCTTGGGATGCCCGATGCAGAGTTACCCAATTTCGTGAGTATTTATGCGGGTTCAGACGGTCTCGGTAGCGGTCCACTCCACCGAAGTACCCCCGCGTACCTCGGCCCCAAACACGCACCGGTTCCGGTGAACGACCCAGAAAAAGGAATTGAAAACCTCAAGACTGCTATTGCAGACGAAGAGTTTGACGATATCGCTAAGTTACTTGGTGAATTCGAGATCAAAGCACAAGCCGAGCGCCCTTCGGCCGCAGCCGCAGCACATCAGGCGAACTACAAAAAGGCTCTTCAACTTCTTCGCTCCGACAAAATGCAGGCATTCGATCTTAAACGAGAACCGGCAGCAACACGAGATCGCTACGGAGCGAAGTCGTTCGGTAAGTCGTTGCTGTTAGCCCGACGATTAGTTGAAGCAGGAGTGCCGTTCGTTGAAGTCACCCTTGATGGTTGGGATGACCACGGAGGGGCAGACAAGAGTATCAAACGTCGAGCCGAATATCTGGACCCAACGATCTCCTTTTTGCTCGAAGACCTCAAGCAACGTGGCTTGCTCGATAGCACCCTTGTCGTGTTTATGAGCGAGTTCGGACGCACCCCACAACTTGCAGATAGCGGCTACAATCAGACCCTCGGTGCAGGTCACTACGCCAAAGCATGGACCACTTGGATGGCAGGCGGGGGAATCAAAGGGGGAACCGTTATTGGCAAAGTCGATGCAAAGGGGGGCGAAGTAACGGATCGACCTGTTAACGCACAAGAATTTCTCGCAACCATGTGCCATGCCCTCGGTATCGACCATCACAAAGAGTACATGTCGAAGGAAGGTCGTCCCATGACTTTCCTCGATCCGAAGGCCAAGCACGTCGAAGAAGCATTCTGATACCCTTGCGATTGGTCTACGATCCTTTCACCTTTGGCCATTTGTAGGCGGCTTCGGCGTTGCCACTAAAGACCGCACGGGCTTCGTCACGGGGCTTGGTATGGAGATAGCTTTTCACGATATTGACAACGGTTTCCAGACTGGCGAACAACGCACTCACGGGCCAATTACTTCCGAAGATGAGTTTCTTGGGGCCGACCTCTTTCCAAACTGCATCGAGTATCGGTTGGTAGTGAGCCAATTCTTTCGGGGCACTGCCGTCGTTCTTACCCGTTCCTTCGACGAGTGCAGAAAGTTTGCACCAGACATTCTTATTGGCACAGGCTGCCTTGAGGTCTGCAAGCCATTCTTTTGGGGGAGCTTTGCCATCGATTTTGACGTTGGCAAGGTGATCGTTAACAATTCGCAGATCGGGTAATTTCTCGGCCAATTTCGTTGCGTGCGGAAGCAGACTCGGCCCGCCGTTGATATCCAATGTACGACCCGTATCGGCAAATCGTTTGAGATCATCGAACAGGGCTTCTTTTTTGAACGCATCAACCAGTTCCGATTCGTTAATCCTCATGCCGACCCACTTGGGATTCTTAGCAAAGCGTGCAAGGTGTTTCGCAAAGTCCGCACTGCCGGGAATCAAACGCCCCACAATCGCAAGCAAGAAGGGTTCTTTCTCCGCAAGGTCTAGCAGATACTGGTTATCCTCAACCCAAGCCGACGCTTCCACCACAACCGTACCAACGATATTCAAAGGCTTACCGAGTTTGATAAACTCCGCCGGCTCAACCTTGCGATAAAGCTCCTTAGAATCCTTCCCCGGCCACGGGACACCTTCCGGACGTGTGGGGTCATAGAAATGGGTATGCGTATCCACAATCGGAAGAGGATCATCCTTAGCAAAACCCACACCCGAAAGAGCCACCGAAGAAGCCGCCAAAAATTCCCGACGCGAGAGAGGAGACATAAATAACCCCAAGAAAAAGCGATGGAGAAAGTATAGGGGAAGGGGATTAGACGTCTGTATCGGGGACGGGTTTGTTCTCTAGGCCGAAAGTAAAGCATGCCTTTGTGGGTATTTGTTAGGTCATACATTGAAGAAAGAGGAAGCTCTATCAGAAAGGATTTTTTTTGAGAATTGGAATATGGATATTGAAGAATGGAAATCAAAATTTGATGATGCCTACGCCGTTTGGGATGTTTCGGAAATGGACCTTCTATTTACTTTGCACCCTGAAATGAAAGAAGACCCTGATTTTGCTGGGAGTTATTTCGCAGATATTGTGAGATGCTTTGATTGTCAGAAAATTACTGAATTTCTCGATCTTGGTGTTGATGTTAATATCCATGAAAATGGTGTAATGAAATTTAATGTCTTAGACTGCGTATTTGTTCGAGACGACCAGATCGAAGAAGCCTTGACGTTGCTACTCAACCGAGGAATCTTGATTAACACTCTGAAAACTTTGGACGGAACGTATTATCCCCTTGCAATCTCTTCGGCAATTCGAGGGGGACATCTCGTTGCGGTGAAAAAACTGGTCGAACACGGTGCGAATCTCAACACTCGTGATAGAACCAATCGCACTCCACTCCAGTGGGCTATTGACTACGCTCAAACGGAAATTGCTGATTATCTTCGGAGCAAAGGAGCGGTGTAGATTCTCACTTTCTAAACTACAGAAGGCTACTCGAATCCTTCTGGAACACCCCTTATGGCAACTCCGACCCCTTACGATCAGGCTTCGCGTTATTTGGTTAAGCTCTTTCCGCATGAGAGCATTGCGTGGATGCTGGGCATTTCGGTCAAACGCTTCGAGTTTAACGACTGGATCGATTCCAAAATGCCGGAACAGTTGGGCTATCCTGACCGGCAAACCGATACCGTCGCCTCGATTACCCGAAAGGATATTCTTGGCCCGATTTGGGCGATTGTGTTGGAGTATCAATCGTGGATCGATGCCGATATGTATTACCGAATCACCGATTACGCAAACAAAATCGAGTGGCATTTCAGGCCCACTAAAAACCCGAAGGATCGCTACCAAGTTGGATCGATTGTGTTCAACCTGACGGGGGTTCAAAAACCACATCGCCGAACCTTTTGGAAGATCGTGGGGTTCCTGACCGACCGGCGTTACCGGATCATTAACGTTTCGACCCTCAATGCCAGCAAAATCCTCAAACAGGTCGAAGCTGGCAAACTCCCCGTTAATATCTTGGGTTTCATTCCCTTGATGAAAGGTGGCAGCAAACCGAGTATAATAAAAAGGTGGATCGATCAAGCGTCAAAGGTCGAAAATAAGGTTATCCGTGCCGACTTGGGGTCGATTGTCAAAACCTTCGCTAACCTTGTCGAATCAAGTGAAGTCTGGAATCAAGCATTGGAGGGCTGGAACATGGTCGAATCGCAATATGTAAAGGAAATCACAGCGAAGGAGAAAGCCATCTCCAAAGCTGAAGGAAAGGTCGAAGCAACGCGAGATTCCATCATTAAAATCTTGAGACAGCGATTTGGGAAATCTCAAACACACGAGAAGGCCATGTCGTGTATCTCGGATTTGGAATTGCTTGAACGAATGCAAGATGCCAGCTTCTCGGTTCTCTCTTGGGATGCTATTCTCGACGTGAAGTAACAAGATTGCTGAGGATTTGGTATGAAGGGTAAAAAAACATGTGACGGCCCAGATCGCAGTCGATCAAAGTACATCGACGAAATCACCGCTCTGGCAGTCAAACAAGCCGAAGAACGTGGTGAAGCACGGGGCAGAGCGAAAGGAAAAGCGGAAGCAACTCGCGAATTCATTATTGCTGCTCTGAAATTTCGTTTTGGAGGTTCACCTTCCCACGAAACAGTGATCTCGAAGATCGAAGCCCCTTCGAGATTGACTCGACTCTACGCCGTTATGTTCACCATTCCCTCTTGGGATGCTCTACTTGACGTGAAGTAACCTCTTCCCCGGTCTTCCCTCTACCGTTTGCTAAATTCCGTTGGGGTCGTGCGTTTGCTGCCGTAGCCCATCAGGTTTAGGAACACCAGTAACGCAAAGAGCACATGCCCTAACACCATGAACGACCCGCCGATGCTTCTTAGGAAAAGGTACGGCAGGGTGCTTTGCACGATTTCGATATGCTTGATACTCGGTGTGATGTTTGCAAGCCCCTGAAACCATCCGCCGACCGACAATGCCACGAAGTAAAGGGTGATTCCGAAAGCCGATGCCCAGAAGTGTCCTTTCATCAAGAGGCCCGATGCCCATTCTCGACCCGTAAGTCTTGGGATGTAGTAATACGCTGCCCCGAACATGGTCATCGAAAAGAATCCGTACAACCCCAAGTGGGCATGTCCTACCGTGTAATGTGTGAAGTGTGCCACTTCCGAAAAGGATCGCAGAGCCTCAAACGATCCTTGGATACTCACTGCGGTGTAGCTCACCGCTCCGAAGACCGTGAATCGCAAAACGGGGCTGTAACGAAGTTCGCGGAAGTTTCCTCGCATCGTCATGTGGTGATTTATTGCCACTGCAATTACGGGTATCAACATCATCATCGAGCCGACCACCGATGCCGAAATCATCCATGCCGGAATAGGCCCGCCGATTAAGTGGTGCATCCCTGCCCACGAATAAAACAACGCCAATGCCCAGAAACCCAACACGCTCAGGTGATAGCTATAAACAGGGCGTCCCAACACCTTTGGGATTAGGTAATACGCCGTGCCAACACCGATAGGGGTTACCCACAGGCCGAGGAAATTGTGTGCGAACCACCAGTTAACAGCAGCCTGCACGACACCCGTTGCAAAGACCATTGTGCATAACAGGGTGGCAGTGGTGTAAATCCAAGGGAACCAGAACATCGCTCCGTAAATGTACCACTGCGTAACGTAGACCTGTTTCTCACGCCTGTTACGGAAAGTCGAGATGGTCCAAATCGAAACGATCCCGATACTCAGAACGAAAATCGGTGGCACATAAGCAGGAAACTCTAACCATTCGACCGATGTTGAATTGCCGTGTGCTAACGCTGCAAGACCTGCAATCAACCCGAAGTTCCAAATCCAAGCTGCCAGCGTCACCATTCCGGCGTAGCGAAGTTGCACACGCGAAAGCCGACACATTAACCAAACGGCGGTCGCAACCGCAGACATGGTTGCCCAACCGAAAGCAACCGTGTCGAGGTGCATCGCACGCAATCGCCCGAGTGTCAATTCCGCACGGGTATCGAGCAAATAGGGGATATGGAACTTGAACGATGTTAATAAGCCAAAAATACTTCCGACGAGAAGCCATACCGTTGCGCTTACGATCCATGTGAGTACAGCACGACGACACGATTGATCGACCTGCCAACGGTCAACGGCAGCCTCGCCTTGATTCGTGTCGGGGGTCAACGATTGCGGAAATGCCTGCACGTCGTGCGTTCTCCTAAAGCTAATTTGGGAATCGGTCGGTCGGTTTGCCTATCGGTTCATCGGCATCAAAGATCGATTGGGCAGCGTGGTCGAAGTTCGATAATTGCCCAGATCGAAAGGCCCACGAGAAGACCAGAACCGCAGCCGTGCCAAAAAGGGCAACCGAACCGAGCAATATCACCGAGATAAAAATATCGGGAAGGGTCATGGGCTTTGGGATTCCTGTTTCGGTGCTTCTTGTTTGAAGGAAGGATTTTGGTAGGGCGATTGCTTCACAACCCAATAGCTCAACCCTGCAAACAACCCCAAAAGCAACAGGGTTGCCAGAGCTGTAAAAAAGGGAAAACGAGGATTCGTCGAAGGGTTCGCCATCCAAAAATACCCAATGCCGGAAACATCCATAGTGTATGTGGCGTAAGCCTTTTGGGAAGGGTACAGGTCGTGTGGCGTGGTTCGGCTGATGTGGTTCGATAAAAACAAAAAGCCAGAAGCCTGTTCTTCACGACACACGTCACACGAACCACGTCACGCGACGATGGCCTACCACGAATGAACCAGATTCGTAAAATGCCCTCCGTTAGTTGATTTGCCCTTTTACTCGGAGTTCTTATGCCGTCGTCGGATTTAATGGAGAAGGTCGTTTCTCTGTGTCGTAAGCGTGGGTTTATCTTTCAGTCGAGCGAAATCTACGGCGGTATTAACGGTTTTTGGGACTATGGGCCGTTGGGGGTCGAACTCAAAAAGAACATCAAGGATGCTTGGTGGCGGGACATGGTTCGCAATCCTCCGTTAGGGCCGAACGGCCAAGAAATCACGATGGTCGGTTTGGATTGCTCCATCATTATGAATCGCAAAGTCTGGGAAGCGAGCGGACATGCTGCCGGGTTTCAAGACCCGATGTGCGATTGCAAAGAGTCCAAGAAACGCTATCGAGCCGACCAGCTCGAAGTCTTCACCGGTCACCCCGAAATGACCCCACCCCTGATGTATGCGTTCATCAAAGGGGACGAAGACTCGTTGAAGGCTGCCGTCAAAAAAGCAGAGAAAGCAGCCCGTTCTGGTGGGAAGAAATTCACTTCGGCGGTGGCAAGTGTTTCCTACATGACCATTGCCAATAACCCAGATATTCGGGCAACCGTTGTTGGCCCCGATGTCGATGTACCCGGTACTCTCACCGAAGCCCGTGCCTTTAACCTGATGTTTGAATCCCATGCCGGAGCCATCAAAGATGACGATAACCTTGTCTATCTTCGACCCGAAACGGCTCAGGGGATCTTTGCGAACTTCAAGAACGTCGTTGATAGCTCGCGGGTGAAAGTACCCTTCGGGATTGCCCAAATCGGCAAGGCGTTCCGCAACGAGGTCAACCCGCGTAACTACACCTTCCGCAGTCGGGAATTCGAGCAAATGGAAATCGAGTTCTTCTGTCACCCGTCCGAATCACGAATGTGGTACGAGTATTGGCGTGACGTTCGCAAGAATTGGTATAGCACACTCGGTATCAAATCGGAGAAGCTCAAACCACGAGAACAAACTTCAGAAGAGCTTGCACACTACTCCGTCGGGACAACCGATATCGAATACCTATTCCCATTCTCAGACGAGCATCAGGAACTCGAAGGGGTCGCCCATCGAGGAGCCTTCGACCTCACTGCCCACATGACCAAGAGCGGGCAATCCCTCTTATACTTTGATGAAGATGCTTGGAACCGCGATGCAACCGGACGGGCGACCAATTCCTTTGTGACGTGGATGAAAGGGAACCCTGCTGCCGAAGAGATAGGGAAATACCAATTTATTCCACACGTTATCGAACCCTCTGCGGGTGCAGATCGCTTTACCCTTGCGGTGCTGTGCGAAGCCTACACCGAAGATAAAGCCCCCGACTCAAGCGGAAAAATGGAAGAGCGCTTAGTGATGAAGTTCCACCCCCGTTTGGCCCCAATCAAGGCTGCCATCTTCCCACTGGTGAAAAAAGACGGCATGCCCGAAAAGGCAACAGCCCTCTATCGTGAATTGAAAGCACACTTCAACGTCCAGTACGACGACGGCGGAGCCGTCGGCCGTCGCTACCGCCGTCAAGACGAAATCGGTACGCCGTTCTGCATCACCATCGACGGCGACACAATCAAAGACGACACCGTAACCATCCGAGACCGCGATACCCTTGTGCAACGCCGTATTCCAATAGGAAGCGTGCTGACCGAACTACGCACGCTGATCGGGTAGGGGGTGTTTGGCGTCGGATTGTCTCGTTGTTGGGGTGATGTTGATAATGTTGTCTTTCACAAATCCCATTTTCTGACTTCGGTTCCATCCGAAAGAAAGAGATCACGACTCACCATAGTCGCAATGAAACGGTGAAAAAGCTCAACCACATGCGAAGGACGTGCCCCATAAATCGGTTGTTTTATGACATCAAATAGCGTGCAAGTTGCGTAACCAAAGCACATATCCAATTCGTTGTCGTACTCGATTGGGCTGAGGGTAGCTAAAAGGGAGCTTCCGGGTTTGGCTAACAGACGCCCCCTGAGAGTAATTTCTGAACTCGGCATATATCCTCTCCTGTGTTTACTCAGTTTCCAATTGTGGCACGCGAGTCACAAACCGACGCGCGAATTCTCTTTGCTGAGCGGCCCCTAATATCGGTAACGAAAGTCAATTCTTCGTCGAGTCAAAAAGGTTTGGGTCTATTTCTTCGACGGGACGAAGGGCTTTAATTTTGAGTTCAAATTTCGCTTGTCCGCCGTGAAAACCTTGTATCAGATGGGCGAGCTTTGCCCCGACAACCTCTTTATGATCGCCGTACAGAATTTGGTATTTGGTTGGTTTGAAAGCAACGGGTATTTCGGTTTGCACGCCGCGAACGAGATAGGTTTCGGGATCGATAATCAGTTGAACCTCGGGATGACCTACTTGCGACATGGCAAGGCCGAGCATTTTCTTTTTGCCGATATCCGGCACTTCGCATAGGTACGATTTGATATTCGGTTCTTCGGTGATGAACAAATATGAGTACCAATCGAGTTGGTTTTCGACCTGCAATTGGCTCATAAACTCGGGAGAAAACGCTTCCGGTTTTGCGTTCCCCAGTTTCAGCCAACCCGTTCCTCCATTGAGTGCGGCCAACACAATGAGCTTATCGGGACGGGTGTCCATTACCCATCGGTGTCGCGTTTTATCGGGGTAGGAATAAACGGAATCGCGTGTGCAATTTGTCTTGCCGGGGTCTTGAGCAATGGTCCAACCTTCGGCTTCAATATGGATTTTCTTGAACTTCTTGAGGTTGTCCAATCCCCCATGAGCTTTCAAAACCTTTTCGAGTAACTCCGCACCCGATTTACGTTCGTCCGAAGGGTCTTTAGCTTTTGGTGGTGGCGCACTCCCCTTACCAATGCCAAGCCCACCCCCGCCACCAATATCGGGAGCTTTCTGCGGCGTATCCCCACAACCCGAAAGGGTCGCAAGCAATCCGAGCAACATCCCCAACGAGCAAACAGAACGCATAGAAATCCTTTCAATGGGTGGTATGACAAAGGTGTTTTATCGGGTTCAGAGTCAATTGGCACCAAAACCCGCATGCTCAATCCATATACTGAGGTCAGAATCTTGAAGGGGCGAACATGGCAGCAGCACGCGGTACTTACACCTACGATTATCCTCGGCCCGCAGTAACAGTCGATATTGCAATTGTAACCCGTGACGAACAACCGTCGGTATTGCTCATTCGCCGACATCATCCTCCTTATGCGGGCTATTGGGCGTTGCCGGGTGGGTTTGTCGATGAGGGTGAAACGCTTTTGACCGCAGCCAAGCGAGAGCTTCTGGAAGAAACATCGGTCGAAGTACCCGAACTCGAACAACTCCACACCTTTGGCGATCCCGGACGCGACCCTCGCGGGTGGACAATCTCAATAGCCTTCCTTGCTCGTGTGAGTTCCAACGAGATCAAACCGCAAGCCGGCGACGATGCTGCCGAAGTGCGATTATTTCCTATCGAACACCTTCCACCGTTAGCGTTCGATCATTCGCAAATCCTCGCTCGTGTGCGAACCCGTCTCGCCGACCGCAAAGGGTAACCCCATTTGGTTTTTCGCAAAGCAAGACCCCTATCCGCAAAATAACTTGCCGACGGTCGATTGGAAAAGTTTGATCTCTCTGAGGACAAGGTCTCGATGAGTGGTTTCTTGAAAGCCGAAATGCGAACGGGCAAAGGCTATCGGATCGGGTGAAATTTGGTGGAGGGCTTTCAAGGTCACCTCGATATCGACACTGTTGAGTTCAACTAACGAGATCACAAGGACATCCATAATTCTTGGTAACGCAAGAGTAGCTGCGGGTCCGTACTTGCCTAAGGCAACGCACAGATAGGCTGCCAACCGAGAGGATTGAGACTTCTCGGTCATATCCCCGTCGTCCAAGTGAAGCCGAACGCTCAGGTCTTTGATGAGATGGTTTAACTCAGGAACCACTTCTTCTGGATGAAGGCGTAACTCTGCAAGTGTCATGGCAACCCAATACTTCACCTCGTCGGAGGGGTGGCCTAACGCTCGAAACAAAGCGGGTACAGCGATTTCAAGGTCCGAAGGTTTCTGAGAGTTCTGGGCGGTGGCGTGCATCGCAAGTGCGGCAGCTTGGGCTAATCGACCATCGCGGTCGTTCGTACGGATGGCAACCGCTTCGATAATTTCGCGATCCACAATTTTCCTTTCCCGAATCTCCCAAAAGGCTGCGACCTGCCAAGTCGGGGTACGGGTTCGGATATGTTCCACCAATTGCGGAATCGAATGGACCGAAACCCGTTCTCGAATCGTGTCGGGGTGGCACAGAGTATCGTTCGTTTTCTTGAGATATTTAAGCCCTGTCTCGAAGGCATGAGAGGCATCGCCCCGAAGATGGTGCCTCCAAGCCGGTTTGTTATCGTCGCGGAGGAAAGCCCAAATCGCTAGAGCGTAACCACGCACCCGCCCTTCCAATTCACCCACACGCCCTACAGTCCACCAAGAAGCAATCGTGTTCGGAGGCGGGGTTTCTAAAATCGCTGCGTTTGCGTTGAATATGCCAAACCCTAAAAGAATCGATGCCAAGTCAATGATCTTTTCACGGCCCTCGGTTTCTTCGGTGATGATGTTTCGAGTCAACAAAATATGACGACAAAATTCACGGGCGAACGTCGCTATCATCTTCATCGGAGATTCCAAAAGGCTACCGACAATCTTGACAACTTTCGTTTCCTTTTCCTCTTCGGTTATTGCAATCGGGCGTTCATCGAAACCAGTTCCGGTCGTGTCCACCAAGCGAGGGAGAATCGCCAGTTCGAGTTCATTGATATCGACTTGAAGATGATGTGCGATTTGCTGAAAAATATACCACGCATTATCCCCCTCTTTATCGTACCGTTCTGGAAAGAAATCATCAGTTGGGGTAACGATTAGGGTTTGTTGGATACGATCAACACCCAGCACCTGCACAAGCCAACGCATTTGCCTTTCGATCCACGTTTTATCGTAAATATCGACGGGGCACTTGGGAGCAAAAAGGCCAAACATCGGGCACACCCTTTGAGAAGAAAACACCACTCTGGGGTATTGTGCGATTTACGCCCGTTGCGACAACCTTTCGTTTGTATAATCTGCTGCATGGCATCCCCTCGAATTGCTATCGTTATCGTTAATTATCGTACTCCTCAGCTTGCGTGCGAGTGTTTGGAATCCCTTCAACCGGAGATACAAAAATTTCTCGGAAGCCATGTCTGGATGGTCGATAATTGTTCGGGCGATAATTCTCCGACGATCTTGCAACAATGGGTTGATTCTCACTCGGCAACGTGGGCAACCGTGCGACCTGTTAGCGAAAATCGTGGCTATGCCTACGGTAACAACGTCGGCATACGCGAGGCTTTTGCACAAAGTACCCGTTTCGATTACGTTTGGCTTTTGAACCCAGACACGATTGTACGGGAGAATGGTTTGGCGCACCTTGTCGAGTTTCTCGAACGACATCCGCAGATTGGCTTGGCGGGTTCGCGTTTAGAATTTCCCGATGCCACCCCTCAGACCAGTGCGTTCCGATTCCCGTCGGTGTTTGGCGAGATCGAAGAGGGAATGCGACTTGGCCCCGTCTCGAAGCTGTTGGCCCGTTGGCGTGTCCCTCCTCCGCCACAGGATCGGCAACATCCCTGCGATTGGGTTGCTGGGGCAAGCCTACTGATTCGCCGAGAGGTCTTCGATACGATTGGCCTGTTAGACCCACGTTATTTTCTTTACTTCGAGGAGACCGATTTTTGTTATCGGGCAGCAAAAGCCGGTTGGCCTTGTTGGTACGTTCCCGAAAGTCGGGTTGTCCATCTCGTCGGCCAAAGTACCGGCGTGACTGACACCCAAGCACGTCCCAAACGACGCCCCCAATACTGGTTCGATTCTCGGACCCGTTACTTCCGCCAGAATCACAATACGACAATCTCACTCCTTGCGGATGTGGCGTATATCTTGAGTTTTGCGTCGTGGCGGATACGCCGAAAATTGCAAAAGAAAGCCGACACCGACCCGCCCCATTTTCTGAAAGACCTAATCCGCAACGCATGGAAAGCCCTGCTTCTCGGCGGCCCTAAAAACTAACAACCCTCGAACCCTTCAGCAAAACTGAAGGGTTCGAGGGTTGTCACGAATCGCTAATTAGTTCGGTCGAATTCTACCGCCACCGAGAATTATCGGTCTCCACCGCCACCGGGGAAACCGGGACGTGGTCCGCCACCGGGGATCATTGGCCCGCCGCCGGGGAAACCACCACCGGGAATCATTGGTCCGCCACCGGGGAAACCGGGAACGCCACCACCGGGGAAACCGGGGGTGGTGCTTGGTCCACCACCGGCAGGATTCATCCCGCCACCATTACCCGTCGAGGGTTCTTTGTCAAGGTTCGGGTCCGCAACTTTCATCAAGGAAGTGTAGGACTTCTTCGACTTCATAAAGTCGAGCCACTTGCGGGCGATCACTTCCATTTCCAAGTGCGTTTCGCGAGCGCCGAGTTCAAAATCCTTCACGCCGAAAGCTCGACAGAATGCCGAAAGAACAGCTTGATCGGTGAGTTCTACGTCGCGTGGGAGTTGCTTGAGTTCGGTCAAGAAGGTATCGAATTGCTCGAAGCGTTCGCGTGCGAGATAGTACACTAAGCCCCAACTCAGCGAACGTGCTAAGAGGTGATAGGTTTCGTTGTTCAAATCCTTCACCAGTTCTTTGATCTCTTTGCCGTCGCCGGTTGTGGAATCGTTCAGCGAGTTCCCGATCCGGAACAGCTTATCGGTCACGGTATTGAGAATCATGTTGCATTGTTTTTCAGGAGAAATCTTGGCTTTGTTGAAGGTCTCTTCCCAAAGTTTCATATGCACCCAGTGAGTCGATCCCCCCCCGTGCCAGAAGGCAGCTCGGACGGTTCCGCCGAGGTTCGGGAAGTTGCTCTTGGGGGTTTCAAAAATCGAAGCCAACCCACTGACCAACCATTCGGGGACCAACAAGCCTTTCGGCAGCAGACCTGTTTCGGTGAGAAGTTGTTTGGTTCCTTCGCAGGTTGCGGAAGCAATTTCGCCTTCCTCAGTCAACATTTGGTCAACTAAAGCAAGGGTCGAAGCTCGTGCGTATTCGATATACTTCGGAGCGCCCTTATCGGTCCAGTTGGGTTGCTTACCCTTGAGAAGGTCTTCCACACCAAATCGTTGGAAGGCTTCCCCCGCCATTTGACGGAAGTTGCGTGTGGCTTTGTCCATTCGTTCTGGTGCGAACACTACCAAACCTTCGCGACGTGCGTGGAACCCGTCGGTCGTCGAGTTTTGCACGTTCAAATCGTCCGAAAGGCGTCGATAATCTTCAACGGTGCCCACTTGAACTGCAACGAGTTTCTCGGTCAACGGGTTCAAGGCTTTGCCACGAAGAGCAAACCACAGGAACACGGTATCGAGATTCTTTTCGAGGGCAGCAAGGCGTCGCTTGGCCGATTCTTTGTCACCGGTTTCTGCTGGGTGAATGAGGGCATAGTGCTTGCTAGTTTCGTAACCGGGGAGTGCCAATTTCTCTTGCCATGCTTTGGCCGAGGTTGTTTTGGCAACGTCTTGATTGATGTACTCTTTGATCTTCAAATAGGCTTCGAGTGCTGCCTTTGTTTGTGGGGACATTTTGGAAACGGCGTCTTTGTTTTCGAGAGCCTTCGATTGAATATCGAAAAGATTCTTCGCTTGGGTTACAAGACCTAAGCCGAGGTATTCTTCAATGACTGCAAGGTACTGGTCAGCCGTTTTTGGAGTACGAGCTTTGATGATGTTCTCGGCTTCGATCTTCGGAACGGCATATTTGACGACGTTCAGTTGAATTTGCGCGTTGGAGAACAGGTGACTGGTTCCGTACTTCGTGGGAAGTGTGATTCGGGTATCGACTTGTTGACCGCCAACACGAATGTTGTTTTCGATGCTGAATCGTTTTTCGGGATTCACTTCAACAACAACAGTAACGTACTCGTCCGAGCGAAGGGGTTCTGGACCACCGCCAACACCGCCGCCCATGTTGCCCATTCCGGGTCCACCCATGTAACCCATAGGAGGACCACCCATTTGAGCATAAGGAGGCAGAGAAGGGCCACCCATAAAGCCCATAGGAGGTCCACCCATGAAACCCATAGGAGGACCGCCCATCAATCCCATTGGAGGACGAACCCCACCGTTGCCCATAAAGCCCATTGGTGGAGCGGGTGGGACGCCCATTGCGCCCATACCGGGGAAACCGCCCATGAAACCCATTGGAGGACCGGGAGGAACCCCCATAGCACCCATACCGGGGAAACCACCCATGCCCATACCGGGGAAACCTGCGTTTCCACCGGGACGAACTTGGAGCAGTTCACTTTCGGATTTCGAGGATTTTGGAGCTTCGCTTCGGGGGCCGGGGATACCCATTGCACCGAAACCCGGTGGACGAATTCCACCGTTACCCATTGGAGGACCACCCATGAAACCCATCGGGGGGCCAATCGGGGGGATACCCATTGCGCCCATTCCGGGGAAGCCACCGTTTCCGGGGCCAATCGGAGGAACGCCCATCAAGCCCATTCCGGGCGGGACGATTCCACCACCGGGCACGCCCATATTCCCGCCACCGGGAACAACGCCCCCACCTTCATCGGCTCGTAAAATCACGCGGATCACGATGAAATCCGCTTTGCTGATACCGACCATCCCAAATAGGGAGACCATCACAGCAACAAACCATTTTCGCATGGATAACACCTTTCGCCCTTTGCGACCGGTTAGAATTTAGTTCTCTTCTTGTTTATACTGACGAAATTGAAGCCAACTCGCAAGCGAATTTCCTTTTTCCGTCCCGATATTTCCCAAGTTCAGAGAAAACAGCTTAATCTATTCCCAACATTTTGGGATTGGTTTCGTTGGTAACAACCTTTTTTCTCTCGATTCTCTCATTTGTTAGAAGAATCGCCTGTCTAAAAGGAAGCAACACCTGAAGCCCATCCCATACCAATTGTTTTACGAAATTTTGGAACAATTTGCCTATCGTCGCTCTTCCTTTTCTTTCGGGGGCATGAGGAACCTGTCGAATTGTTCTTTCACAAAAGTGGGCATGGGTTGCAGAAGTTGCTTGCGTGAGCTATCGGGGCAATCGTGAGGGGCATCGAAAAAACTGACCTCGATTTCGGTCGGGTATTCGGCTTGTCCCACAGCCAAGATGGAAACGTGAAATTCAAGTTTTGCCCCTTTTCGTGTGACGAGAGTGCAACTCACCGAACGAATATCTTCCCACTGCCGATCTTCCCAGAGCTTCTGGCTTCCGAACAGGTCAAGCATGTATTTGATATCTTCGGGGCTTGTTGAGGTGTAGGTTTTGCCATTCTTCGCAAATTCCACTTGAACGATATCCAACGTGGATTTCCCTTCCATGATATCGTAATAGCAACGGTCGGGATGAGCTTGAGTGAATCGGAATGCTTGCCCAGCACCAATCAGAAATCCCCCGCCGACTCCCCCCAAGAGGATGAACACCTTTGCAGAATCAACGAGTGATTTCAACGACATAATCGGGCCTCGATTCAGATCGATACGTTCGTTGTTGTATCAAATCGAATCGAGTCAATCCATTCAATCGTCTGGGTAAAGTTTCTTGAAGACGACAACCTCTTGGGCGGTGATGATACCGTCTTGATTGGTGTCGCACTTCTGAACGGCATCGTTGAGTTGAGCATTTTTAGCAAGGACTGTTTTGCTTTCGTAGAGAGTGACAAACGGGACACCCAGATGGGTTGCACCAACGACTTTAGAATCGCCGAGTTTGGCAGCTTTGCGAAAATCTTCTGCGACCTCGGCCGACTCGAACTGCATCGGCTTGAGAGGCTCTTTACTGCGGACGACTTCGGCTTTGGAAAAAAGAGTGATGCACCCCGTCAACGTCGGGCAAACGCTAACTGCCAACACAAGATAGACGAACCGCTTCATAACATGCTCCCCCAATATGATGGGGCAGATACACTTTGGAGATCATTTGGTCAAGGAAAAATGGTAACGGCTTTACGCCAACGGACTACATTCTCTAACCCCTACGGGTTTCCTGTCTTTCCCGAATTCCAATCCTTGAACCAAAACCCATTTCTGAGACTTGCCTACTTCTCGTCAAAAATCTTGCAAAGGGGTCACTTGGGGTTGTGAGGATACGGGAGTTCTGATACTCGAACGATAGGGGATTATCCTACGCCATGAAAAGTTCACCCCTTCTATAGAGGGGCTGAAAAATTCTGTACTTTCTGACCGATAATGAGACCGCAAAGGTTTCACATCCGGTCTAAGTTTTGGCATGGACTGACCCCGATAGGGCTAAGTTCTCATGGCAGACAGTCAAAGCGATATTTCACCGAGTCAAGGCCGAGGAAGGGCAGAGTTGTTTCTGTCCATTGGGCTTTTGGGTTTGTTGGTCGTCTTTCTGGCCCCTCTTCCAACGTGGGTGCTGGACGGGCTACTTGCATTCAACTTGGCATCATCGATTCTGGTCATCCTTGTGGTGATTGGTGTCCGAAAGGCGTTAGATTTTTCGGTGTTCCCTTCGCTGTTACTGTTAATGACGTTGATACGCCTTGCGTTAAACGTCGCCACAACCCGGTTAATTCTCCTTCAAGGGAATGCGGGCGAGATTGTCAATGCGTTTGGTAATTTCGTCGTGGGGGGAAACCTTGTTGTCGGCCTTGTGATCTTTCTCATTCTGATTGTCATTCAATTTGTGGTTATCACACGCGGGGCATCGCGTGTGTCGGAAGTCTCGGCGAGGTTTACCCTCGACTCGATTCCCGGAAAGCAAATGGCGATTGATGCCGAATTTAATGCCGGGATTATCGACGAGAAAGAAGCACGCCGACGCCGTGAAGAAGTGATGCGATCCAGCGAGTTCTACGGAACGATGGACGGGGCATCGCGATTCGTGCGAGGGGATGCGATTGCCGGTTTGATTATCACCGCAATCAACCTCTTTGGCGGTATCGTGATTGGTGTGATTAAAGGGATGCCCATTACCCAAGCTATTAAGACATACTCGGTGTTGACGGTAGGCGATGGTCTGATTACCCAGATACCCGCACTGATTATCTCGACGGCATCGGGTATCTTGGTGACGAAAGCCACGACCTCGACAAGCCTCGGAACGGAGTTAGGCGAGCAGTTTAGTCTCACGGGTGGGCCGTTGCGATTGGCAGCGTTGATCGTATTAGGGCTTGCGTTTGTGCCGGGCTTACCGATCTTCCCGTTCTTGGTTTTGGCAGCGCTTCTGTTGTTCCTCTCGGGCAGAGCGAACCGTGCTGTAAAAGCCCGTGAAGATGCTGCGAGGATCGAAAAGGCGAAGGCCGAAGAACCTCCACCACCGACACCCAAAACGCCGGTCGAAATGTACGCCGAAGAGTTCCTGCAAATGGACCGCTTCTCGGTCGATCTCGGTACGCGGTTGGTTCAAATGCTCGATACCAAGACCCGTGCCTTGCTCCTCGAACAGATAGGGGCGATGCGAAAGAACGTCGCTCGCCAGTTAGGGCTATGGGTGCCGAGTGTGCGACTCTCGGACAACATGAGCATCGATACGGAAGAATATCGCATCCTGATAAATGGACGCGAAGTCGCACGGGGAATCATCCGCGTGGGTTCGTATCTCGCAGTCGATACGGGTAACGTGATGCTCGACATCCCCGGCGAACCGACAATCGAGCCGGTGGTTGGTCTGAGTGCGAAGTGGATTTCGGACGCCGACCGACCGAGGGCACAATTGGCAGGTTACACAGTCGTTGAGCCGTTAGAGATTCTGGTAACTCACTTGGCAGCCGTTGCCCGACGACATGCGGGCGAGCTTCTGAGCCGCGACGATCTCAAGGCGTTGGTTGAAAAGGTCAAGCAAGATTCGCCTGCCGTCGTCGAAGAGTTAATCCCCGGAATGCTCTCGATGGGGCAGTTGCACCGCGTGGTGAGTTTGCTTCTGGAAGAACGTGTGCCGGTCAACAACCTGCCACGAATTATGGAAAGCCTTGCAACGCATGCGACCTTGATAAAAGACCCACCCGAGTTAGCCGAACGGGTGCGACAAGATATTGGCCGTGCGGTTGTGGATCGATTCCGCGATGAAAAAGGAGTCGTCCGCACAATGATGCTCGAACCACAGTTAGAAATGACTCTCAGAGAAGTTTTGAAAGATCGCACGAACAAAATGGACCCCGAGCGATTGCAGAAACTTTTAGATAAGTCGATGGTCAAGGTCGGAACCGAGTGGCGTAAAGCTGTCCTACAAGGACACGAACTCGCCTTGATTTCGGAAACGAGCATGCGAAGGACTTTGCGAATGCTCTTTGCGAAAAGTGTTCCCGACCTCAACG